>Ga0208301_1000006_pt1 | contig 151751 bp, 143 predicted proteins | sample 25BtaG_FD_184100 | JGI IMG/M metagenome (GOLD analysis project Ga0208301, IMG submission 184100) | Marine viral communities from Cariaco Basin, Caribbean Sea - 25B_WHOI_OMZ_CsCl (SPAdes) (version 2) | ecosystem: Environmental > Aquatic > Marine > Oceanic | place: Caribbean Sea: Cariaco Basin...
AGGTGGATAGGCTTTCACCCATAGCGGATGGCTCTCTTGGTTCAGATTCTTGCCGGAACGTTCTGATTTCTCAAGAGAATACCATCCGCTATCTTCGTTTTCAGGTCGGCCTCATGAATAAGGCGGGTTTATGTTATTTATTATAATAGCAACTAGTGTTCGATACCTTGTAGGGCATACGCCTTGGTAATGTGTGGTTAGTCTAAGGGCTTCTTTGTCGCTGGCGTTTGGCGCTTTTTCTCGCGGCGGCGCTGCTTGGCTAATGCGTTGCCGTTAGCCAGCTCCTCTAAGTAGGCGATTTCTTCGTCGCTGAGTGGTTTGCGCGGTTGGTTTGTCATTGATATCACCACATTGTCAGGCCTTTCTAGCACGCTAACGATGAACGATGACATCAATATGAAAGGAGCCATTAAGTTACGTCTTAGTCGCTATGGGGTTGCGCTAGGGGAAGTCACTAACCAAGCCAAGGGCTTGCGAGCCGTTTCTATGGATTGAAACGGCTCGGCGTACTCACATAGTCATGATGCTTTCAAAGCCTCCATAAATAAGGCGCTTGCCATCAAAGGGCATGGGATTAACGTCCATTTGTAAGCGTGGATCTTCCATGACTTTTGGCATAGCGGCATCGCGTACCGCTTTGGAAGGCCACTCTATCCATGAAAAAACAACGCTTTCGCCATCTTTTCGCTTAACCGCCAGGGAGAACGAGGTGACTTCGCCTTCAGGAACATCGTCTTCCCAGCACTCGACCACTCGTAGTGCGCCAAACTCTTTGAACACTTCTGCGGCGGCACGGGCGTGCTCCATATACTGCGATTTATTCGCGGTCGGCACTGCAGCGATGAAGCCATCGACATAGGGTGTGGCGGTAGTGTTCATGCTGTATCTCCTGGGGTTGCTTTGGGTGGGAGTTCCCGGGCGGGGCGTACTTCAATGCTGCCAAGCCGAGCTGGTGGGATGCGGCTCGCCAATTGCAGCGCCTCATTCAAGTCGCGAGCTTCCAGTAGGTAGAAGCCAGCCAGTTGCTCTTTGGTTTCGGCAAAGGGGCCATCGGAGATCAGTGTCTCGCCATCACGCACGCGCACGGTGGTTGCGGTCTCCGTTGGTTGTAACGGCTGCCCGGTAAGGTAGTTGCCGCTGGCGCTCAGGCGCTCGACCCCTGCAATACACTCCTGGTTGAGGTCGTGCCACTCCTGTTCGCTCATGGCATTGATGATTTGCTCTTGGTAATACACTAGCGCAACGTACTTCATGGAGCGTCTCCTTCGGTGGCTAAAGAGCAGTTTTCTGACGGAACGTTTACCATCCAGCCGACGCCAAAGCGGTCGGTTACCATGCCGAACCCTGGCGACCAGAAGGTGGCTTCGAATGGCATGACAATCTTTCCGCCCTCCGCTAGCTGAGCAAAGGTTCGTGCGGCTTGCTCGATATCCCGATACTCCAATTGAATCTCTACCCCTTGAGGTGGTGTATAGCAGTCAGCCGCCATATCGGCACCCATCAAACGGCGTCCACGTAGGTTCAGCGAGGCGTGTATGATGCGGTCTTGAAGGGCGGGGGGCATGTGTTCAGCGGCGGGGGTTTCAGCGTAAGTCAGAAGGCATTCCAACTGGCCACCAGTGACATCGGCATAAAACTGCATGGCTTCACGGCAAGTGCCGGGAAATGCAACATGCACGTTCATGGCATCCGGCACACGAGCAAGGTTGCGGTGCTGCTCAAGGCCAGCACCGGGCTCAAAATCCTCCAGCGAGAAGTAGCGCCGCAGCTCAAGTGTCACGTTGCCATCAGCATCTTGGGTGGGCCACTGCTGAGCCCAATGAATGGCTTCTTCCAGCGTTGGCGCTTCTAGAATGCTGTAGCCGGCAATGCGCTCACTGGGGGGCGAAAAAGGCCCTGGGATAATGGTGGGAGTACCCTTATCGAAGCGGATCAGGCAGCCATCGCTGGTTGGACGTAAGCCATCACCGCCTAAAAATACACCAGCCTCAGTTAAACGCTGGTTATAAGCGGCCATGTCGGCAAGCAGTTCTTGGGAGGGCATAACGCCGTTTTCGGTATTGGTATCGGCACGGCGAATTAGCATGAATTTCATTGAGAGTCTCCTGGATGATCCGAGGGGGTACTCTTACTAATCGTTTGGGGCGAGCTGAAATCGACATGGTCGGACTATTTTTTTATCACGTTTTTTATCAATGCTGTTTTAGCTCAGATAGCTGCCTGCGCAAAAAGCGCTTTTCTGGATCAAGCGTCGTCAGCATAAGTGCCTGTTGATAGGCGCTGCGCGCTGCATCATATTGGCCTTGGCGGCGCAGTAAATCCGCTTGCGCCGCGTATAATAAGTGGTAGCGGCTCATTTGTGGGTGATGGACTAACTCATCAAGAAGCTGCAAGCCGGTTGCCAGCGCGCCGTTCATCGCAATGGCCACTGCGCGATTCAGCGCTAGAATGGGGGAGGCATTGTGGCGGCATAGCGCATTGTAAAGTCGCACGATTCTCCCCCAGTCGGTCTGTTCGGCGCTGCTAGCCTGTGAGTGTTCCGCGGCAATTGATGCCTGAAGGGTATAGTAGCCGGTTGGAGTGAGCGCTAGTGCCTGCTCAAGCCATTCGATGCCGCTACGAATGTCCTCTTGGTGCCACAAATCTCTGTTTTGTTCGTCTAGGGTGACTAAGTCACCCGCGCTGTCTTGGCGTGCATCGCGACGAGCATCATTAAGCCGCATCAGTGCCATCAACCCGAACACCTCGCCACTGGGTAGCAGCCTTGCTAACGCCTCACCAAGGCGCATGGCTACCTTCGTCAAGCTAACATCAACGATCTGGCTGCCCATGCTGCGTGAGTAGCCTTCGTTGAACACTAAATAGATAACTTGGAGTACATCCGGCAAGCGTTCGGGCAGTGCTTCGCTGTCAGGCACCGCGTAGGGGATGCGGGCATCGCGAATTTTGCGTTTAGCGCGTACGATGCGTTGCGCCAGCGTAGTGGGTTTCATAAGCAACGCACTTGCCACCTGTTCGGTAGTGAGGCCGCACATTTCCCGTAGGGTTAATGCCACGCGGGCTTCCATGTTCAGGCTTGGGTGACAGCAGGTGAACAACAGGCGCAGTGCATCATCTTGAATCGTCGCTGGTTCTAGATCCAGTGTCTCTTCGGCGGGTAACAGCAAATGAGCTCGGCGGCGTGCCGTGCTGCGTTGGCGAATTTGATTAACCCCACAGTGGTAGCCGGTACGAATTAACCAAGCTTGAGGATTGTCGGGTGTACCGTTAACCGGCCACTGCTGAACTGCGGCCACAAACGCGTCCTGCATAGCTTCTTCGGCAAGCTCAAAATCCCCTAGCAAGCGAATCAGAGTCGCCTGTACGCGCCGGGAATGATCGCGGTATAAGCTGTTGAGGTCATTACATTCTGTCTTCATAGACCAGTATTCATCATAGAGATCCATACGCTACTATCGGCAAAATAGCTGAGCAGCGAGTTATTGTTATTAGCTCAAACGTAGCGCATGAAGTCTCCGATGATGTGCTTTTCTTATGCAAGTTTTTCTTAAGTCGCGCTGTTAACCATCGGTGCGCTTTTGAGTGGTGCTGTTAAAAGGATGAAGAGCATCGCGGGGTACGTAGAAACGTAGTGCTTCACCTTCACGAACGGCTGGCTGGCCCGCGGTGCGAATCACCGTGGGTTGCTCGCTGTCGGCGAGATTAACGTACAGATGGCTTTCCGCACCTGCCGCCTCAAAGAGCATGAGTGTTGCGTCGATGGCTAGGTGTGGCGCATCGGGTGCGGTGAGGTGCATGTCATCTGGGCGAATGCCGAGGGTATCGGTGCCTTCGGGGAGGTGTTCCAGCATGCTGCTGTTTTGAGTACGCAGGTAATCCAGCGGCAACATGTTCATTGCCGGGGAGCCAATAAATTCAGCAACGAACATGGTGGCCGGGCGGGCGTAGATCTCCATCGGGGTGCCTACTTGCTCAATTTGCCCGGCATTTAGCACGACCAAGCGGTCGCCCAGGGTCATGGCTTCCAACTGATCGTGGGTGACATACAGGCTGGTGGTTTTTAGGCGACGCTGTAGCTGTTTAATCTCCACCCGCATTTGCACGCGCAGCTTGGCATCCAGGTTGGAAAGCGGTTCATCAAACAAGAAGGCTGAAGGCTCGCGCACCAGCGCTCGGCCCATGGCTACCCGCTGGCGCTGGCCGCCGGAAAGCTTGCGCGGTTTGCGCTCCAGAAAGTCTTCAATCTCCAGCATCTTGGCCGCTAAGCGCACGCGTTTATCGATGTCATCTTTTTTGAAACCGCGGTTCTTTAAGCCATAAGCGAGGTTGTTGTAGACGGTCATGTGCGGATAAAGCGCGTAGTTTTGGAACACCATGGCGATATCGCGCTCAGCGGGCTCTAACTTATTGACTACCCGGTCGCCGATTTTGAGCGTGCCTTCGGTAATGGTTTCAAGCCCCGCGACCATGCGTAGCAGGGTCGATTTGCCACAACCGGATGGCCCGACGAGTACTACAAATTCGCCATCTTCAATCTGTAAGTCGATGCCTTTGACGGCGTGAACATCGCCGGTATAGGTTTTCTTCAGCCCTTCCAAGGTAATACTGGCCATCTTATTTCTCCGTCTCGGTCAGGCCTTTCACAAATAGGCGTTGCATAAACAGAATCACCAGTACCGGCGGCAGGGCGGCCATTACCACGGCAGCCATAATCAAGTGCCACTGGGGGTTCTCTTCTGAGGTCATGCGCTGAATACCCATCACGATGGTGTAGTAGTCAGGGTCGGTGGTGATCAGCAGTGGCCACAGGTATTGGTTCCAGCCATAGATAAACATGATCACAAACAGCGCGGCGATATTGGTCACTGACAGCGGCATTAAGATGTCTTTAAAAAACTTCAGTGGCCCAGCGCCGTCGACGCGGGCAGCTTCGAGCATTTCTTCGGGAATGGTCATAAAGAACTGGCGGAACAGAAACGTTGCGGTGGCCGAGGCAATCAGCGGAATCGACAGCCCGGCAAAGCTATTGAGCATGTTGAGATCCGCAACGACTTGAAACGTCGGAATAATGCGTACTTCCACTGGGAGCATCAAGGTGACAAAGATGACCCAGAAAAAGAACATCCGAAAGCGGAAGCGGAAGTAGACGATGGCAAAGGCGGAAAGCAGCGAAATAGACAGCTTACCTACCGTGATCGCCATGGACATAACAAAACTGTTCCATAGCATCATGCCTGCTGGCGGTGCGCCTGCGTTGGAAACGCCGGACTGCCACATACGGGTAAAGTTTTCGATGCCGTGAGCGCCGGGCAGCATTGGCAGCGTACCGCGTAGTAAGTCACCCGGTGCCTGGGTCGAGGCTACGAGCGCAACGTACACGGGGAACACCACCACCGCGACGCCAATCATCAACGTCAGATGAGCAAAAAAATTCGCCCAGGGTCGGTTTTCAACCATTGAAAGTCTCCCAAACAATTAGTCAGTGGTGTTAGTAATTCACGCGGCGCTCGATAAAGCGGAACTGCACCACGGTGAGTACGACTACAATGGCCATTAAGATCACTGACTGAGCTGCCGAGGAGCCCAGGTTGAGCCCCACAAATCCGTCGGCATACACTTTGTAAACCAAGATATTGGTCGACTGGGCGGGGCCGCCTTGGGTTGTCGCATGAATAATGCCAAATGTATCGAACATGGCGTACACCACGTTAACCACCATCAAGAAGAAGGTGGTTGGCGTGAGCAGCGGGAAAATAATCGTCCAGAAGCGCTTCATGGGGCTTGCGCCATCAATGGAGGCGGCTTCAATCAGCGATTGGGGGATTGACTGTAAGCCTGCTAGGAAGAACAAGAAGTTATAAGAAATCTGCTTCCAAGCGGCGGCAAAAATCACCAGCAGCATGGCATCTGCGCCCGAGTTACGGTGATTCCACTGGTAGCCAACCATGTCCAGCATGTAGGGCACAATGCCAAGCGATGGGTTGAAGATAAACCACCACAGTACACCGGCAATGGCAGGGGCAATCGCATAGGGCCATACCAGCAGCGTGGTGTAGGTACTGCGTGAGCGGATCATGCGGTTAACCGTGCTCGCTAACAGCAGCGCAACGGACATGGAAAGTAGCGTGGTACCGACGGCAAACACCACTGTCACGGAGAGCGAATTAAGATAAGCGCCATCGCGAAACAGGCGAGCGAAGTTTTCCAAGCCCACAAAGGTGGTGCGTAGCCCGAAGGCATCTTCTCGTAGCAGTGATTGGTAAAGCGCCTGACCGGCTGGCCAGATAAAGAAAATCAGTGTGACAATGACCTGAGGAGCCAGTAAGGCGTAGGGCAAAAAACGCCCAGGGAAGGTCATGCGTTTGGTTTGCATAGGCGACGTATCCTGCGTCTATAAACGGCACCAATAAGTGGGGCACTTAAAAACAGGCACGCCGCCTGCCAGGGGCAGGCGGCGGAACAGGTGCTTACTTACTGGTTGGCGGATTGGAAGTCGCGTAGCAACTGGTTACCACGTTCAACGGCTGAGTCGGCAGCTTCCTGGCCCGATTTGCCACCGGTCATCACCGCTTCCATCTCTTCGGAGATAATGTCGCGGATCTGTACAAAGTTACCAAACCGCAGGCCTTTCGAGTTCTCGGTCGGTTCGTTTAGCGTCATCTGCTTCAGCGAAATATCGGCGCCTGGATTCTCATCGTAGTAGCCCTGCTCTTTGCTCAAGTCCCATGCCGCTTGAGTGATGGGCAGGTAACCGGTTTGCTGGTGCCACTCGGCTTGTACCTCAGGCTGTGAGAGGTACTCAAAGAAGGCGGCAACGGCTTCATACTCGTCATCGGTGTGGCCTTGTAGTGCCCACAGGGTGGCACCGCCAATGATGGAGTTCTGTGGCGCGCCATCTACGTCGTCATAGTAGGGCTGCATACCGAAACCGACTTCAAAGTCAGAGTTAGCAGCGACATCCGCACGGGAAGCAGAAGAGCCGAAGAAAATCGCGCAGTCCTGGGAGTAGAACAGCGGCTCTGAGTCAGGGCCAGAACCGGGGCCGCCCCACTTAAAGACACCCTCTTCCTGCCAGTTATGGAGGTTATCCCAATGGCGGGCGACCAGCTCATTGTTGAAGGTAAGCTCGGTTTCCATGCCGCCAAAGCCGTTTTCCAGCGTACCAAGCGGCACATTATGCCAAGCGGAGAAGTTTTCCAGCATTACCCAGCTAGGCCAGGAAGTGGTAAAGCCACAGCTGGCCGCCCCAGAATCGACGATTTGGCGCGAAAAACCGGCCACTTCAGACCAGGTTTGTGGCGCCTGCTCAGGGGCTAGGCCCGCTTCCTCAAACATGTCGCGGTTGTAGTACATAATCGGCGTAGAAGAGTTGAACGGGAACGACAGCATGTTGCCGTTGGTGTCGGTGTAGTAACCGACTACCGCTGGCAGGAAGGCTTCGCGATCAAACGCGCGGCCATGCTCTTCCATCAACTCGTACACGGGGTAGATGGCACCTTTGGCGTTCATCATGGTGCCAGTGCCGACTTCGAATACCTGCAGAATATGCGGCTGCTCGCCCGCACGGAACGCCGCAATGGCGCCGGTCATCGTTTCGGTATAATTGCCGCGGTAGCTGGGTGTGACGTGGTAGTCGTCCTGAGAAGCGTTAAACTCCTCCGTCATTTCTTCAAGGATTTCACCAAGCTGGCCTCCCATAGCGTGCCACCAGGTCACCTCGGTCGCAGAGTGGGCAGAAAGGCTAAACGTGGCCGTAGCCACACCTAGGGCAAGCGCGTGCAATGTGAAACGAGACATAACGGCTCCTTGTGGGTCGTTCGCAGTACGTTTATTAAGTTTTTGGGTGCACTGAACAGTAGAAAGTGTAGATGACGTTTTCATGAATGCACGATGAACTCGACATGACAGTCAACGTTTGGCTGTGCGTCGGCCTGCTAAGTAGGCAAAGGAGAGAGGCGGTGATAGGGTGATATGAAGAGCCTAACTGACGAGAGCAGTATGACTGACGCGACCACATTACTGGCGAAGCTAGTATCGTTCGATACCACTTCCAGTGAATCTAATTTGGCCCTAATTGAATTCGTTGAGCACTATCTAGCCGATTATGGTGTGGCTTCAGAGCGGGTGATGAGCCCGTGTGGCAGCAAAGCCAACCTGATTGCCCGCGTAGGCCCTGACGCCCCTGGCGGAGTGATGCTTTCTGGGCATACCGACGTCGTACCGGTGGCCGGTCAGCCATGGTCGAGTGATCCGTTTACCCTTCGTGATGGTGGCGATGGGCGTCTGTATGGGCGTGGTACCTGTGATATGAAAGGCTTTATTGCCTGCGCGTTAGCCATGGTGCCTAGCTGGGTCAATGCGCCGCTGAAGCAGCCCATCTATTTTGGCTTTTCTTACGACGAAGAAATTGGCTGTGTGGGCGCGCCGAGTCTTATTAAACGCTTTTACGAGCACTACTCCACTACCGCCCACGTCATTGTTGGTGAGCCTACCAGCATGCAGCCGGTGGTCGCGCAAAAAGGTGCAACTAATCTGCGCACTAGCGTGATTGGCCAGGAGGCTCACAGTAGCCAAGTGAATCAAGGCACCTCAGCTATCCATGTTGCGGCAAGGCTCGTCACGTTCATTGAAGACACCATGGCGGCATTGGTGGAAGAGGGCCGCGTCGATGAGGCCTTTAATGTGCCTCATACCAGCCTGCACGTTGGCAAAATAAAAGGCGGCACGGCAATCAATATTATGGCGCGGGAGTGTCAGTTTGAGTGGGAAATTCGCCATCTGCCCACGGAATCATTTGACGAGGTTTACGCGCGCTTTGATGCCTATTGCGCCCAGCTAAGCGCTGAGCTGCAGGCTAAAGGCAAGCACGTTGAAATCACCACTGAGCCGCTTAACGTTACAGTGCCGGGCTTGGCCGACCGCGAAAACGACCAGGTGCTTCGTTTAGCCAAAGATCATCTGCCACACGCCTGCTGTAATCATGCGGTGGCTTACGCCACCGAGGCCGGGCAGTTCCAAGGCCAGGGCTTGCAGACAATCATCCTTGGCCCTGGCAGCATCGCCCAAGCGCATCAACCCGATGAGTATATTGAGACGGCGCAGTTGCATGAGTGTACGGCGTTTATGCAGCGATTAGGGCAGGCGCTAGAAACACCCCATTCGGGATGATGGCTGCTAATCAGTCCGCAATATAAATAGCCCACAATAAAAAATACCCGCCAATATCAACTAGGCGGGTGTTTTCTTGAGACGCTTACGGACTGACTGTTAGTGCTGATGCTGCTCTTCGTAAAGCTCTGCTTTCGCATGGCGCATCACATCTTCGCAGGCCTGCTGGCGGGCAAGTTGGGTCAGCAGCCGCTGAGTCACCTCAAACCCTTTGCCCAAACAGGTATCAACTTCGTCTCGGCTCACGTGGGGAGAGACGTTATAGTCGATTTTTACCGTACGGCCACTGCCTTCTAGTCGATCGGCGATTTGTCTAAGCCGCCAGGCGATTCGCTCTTTCCAGGTTGCTGATTCTACCGCGCCTTCGTTTACGCTAAACGTGCACTGCCACTCGGGTTTGTAAACCTTCATAGGAGAACCTCCACTGGGTTTGGAAAGAATGCTTAATCGTGAGTCGTACTCCGTCTGTCTAATGATGTAGCTCTGGTACTATATCTAACTCTGTACCAATACCGAAACAAAACGTATACCTAATCTATAGCCCAAACAATACTGAGCCTTTAATATGACGCTTTCAACGCCTGTCATTTGCCCATGTGGCAGTGGTGCTGCATTTGCGGCGTGTTGCCAGCCTTATCACCAAGGTGCAACGGCACCTACGCCGGAAATACTAATGCGTTCGCGTTATACGGCATTCGCGTTGAATAGCTGTGATTACCTACTCGCCACTTGGCACGTATCAACGCGGCCAATACAGCTACTGCCCGACCCAGACACCCAGTGGAAAGCGCTTACGATTGTGACGGCACCGCCCGCAAATGAGAGGCAGGGCAGCGTACATTTTTTAGCCTATTTCCGTGAACAAAACCGCTGGCATGTTCTGGAGGAAAACTCACGGTTTGTGTTTGAAGACGGGCGCTGGTGGTATGTGGATGGCGAGCCGACCATTGAACGGCTCAAACCGCGGCGAAACGAGCGCTGTCTATGTGGTAGTGGTCGAAAAATAAAGAGTTGTTGCGGTGAGTAGTATCAATACCGATGCCCAATGGTTCCTCTACTTACTTGAGTGCAAACGCGGCACCTATGTGGGGATTACCAATAACCTAGCGAAACGTTACCAAGCACACTGCGACGGTAAAGGCGCCCGCTATACCCGAGCGAATCCACCGATAGCACTGCTCGGTGCACAACCTTTTGCAGATCGCGCCGAGGCCAGCCGCGCTGAATATGCGCTGAAGCGCCAAACGCCAAGCCGAAAACGTCAATGGGCCACTCAGTGGCCGGTTAGCGATTTTTCCGGCTCGGCGTTGGATAGGTAACTTGCGCCGCTGATTGAATGACCGGTCTACCGAACCACCGTCACGGTACACGCTGCCTGGCGTACAACATTGAGGGCGGTGGAGCCCATAAAGTGGTCAGGGAAGCCGGGGCGGTTCGAGGAAATAATGATGCAATCGACGCCGTTGCGTTTGGCAAACTTGACCACCTGATGGGCGGCATTGCCTTCCACAATATGAATCTCGTAGTGCTCGTCGCCAATTTTCTTACGAATACCGTCCTTAATGCGCTGCGCGGTGGTTTCGCGGTAATCACTCGGCAGTGATGGTGCGATATAAGGGGGAATACGCTCCATTACCGAAATGATCTGTATGGTGCTGTCGTTGTCTGCCAGCTTACGTGCCACTGCGATTTTTTGCAGGATATTGGAGTTATTGTCTGCCGCCGTTGTGATTAGAATATTTTTATACATGATAGGTGCCCTCAGGCTGATAGGCAGTGGTGCGAGGCGACAACTTGGCCGCCTCTGGCCACGTGTTGGTCTGATAGGTGACGATCTACTTGGCTAGCTCGGCTTGCGGCAGATTTTCGCTGGGTGTCTGGTTATAGGTGTTGACGTCGTTGCGCTCGCCTTCACGCCAAATGCAGATATTGAATAGGCCGTACACAATGGCAATCACGGGAGTGATAATGGCGAGGAAGGTCCAACCCATGTAGTCCCACGCAGAGACATCCAGCACGCCCATGTAGTAAGCACCACCCAGTCCCCAAGGAACGAGCGGCGAAGTAACCGTGGCCGAGTCCTCACAGGTGCGCGAACATACTGATGGCAGAATATTGAGTTTGCGGTAGGCGGGTACGAACATGCGGCCCGGAATAATAATGGCAATATACTGGCTAGCCGAGAACAGGTTGGTGGCTAATGACGAGAACACATGAGTCACGATGAGCCCGCGTGAGTTACTGACCAGTTTGCCCATCTTTTCCAATAACACTTCGAGCATGCGGGTCTTCTCCAGCAGGCCACCCAGGCTCAGCCCGATAAAGCCCAGCGAGATTGTCCACATCATGCCTTGCAAACCGCCACGGCTAAGTAAGCTATCAACGGCTTCAACACCGGTTTCCGAGACATAGCCGTAGTTCATGTAATTCATCATGCTGCCCAGCCCAACCCCTTGAGTGGCGACGGCAAGTCCCGCTCCCAATAGGCTGCCAATGACCATGACAGCCAGGGCATTGATGCGCCGATAGGCCAAAACAACCACCACTAATGGGGGCAGGAAGGCGAGCAGACCCACTGAGAAATTATCGCTAATGCCCGCTAGCAGTTCAGCGGTGCGGGAAATATCAGCGCCTTCGCCGTCAAACTGCATGCCGATAAAGAAGAACAGAATAATGGTAATGATTAGTGCAGGGCCGGTGGTGTAGAACATCGAACGGATATGGTCGAACAGGTTGGCCTCGGCAACCCCGGCAGCGAGGTTGGTGGAGTCTGATACTGGTGAAATCTTGTCACCGAAGATGGCGCCGGAAATAACCGCGCCCGCGGTCATCGCCGGAGAGATATCCAGGCCGCTGCCGATGCCGATAAAGGCTACGCCGAAGGTGGCGGCGGTGGTCCATGAGCTGCCGGTGACCAGTGATGCAACGGCACACACGATGACCGCCGTGACCAGGAAATAGGAGGGGTTGATCAGTTGAAGGCCATAATAGATCAGCGAGGGAATCGTGCCGGAGGCAATCCAACTGGCGACTAACACACCGACCATCATTAAAATCAGCATCGGCAGCATGGCAATTTCGCAGCCATACAAAATGCCTTTCTGAACATCCTGCCAACTGAAGCCGGAATACAGCGCGATGATGGCGCAGACCACAATGGCAAAGATCAGCGAGATATGGGTGACCCAGTCTTCACCAAGTAAAAAGATCTGCGCAAACATCATGAAGCATAAGAAGCCGATGCCTATGATGGCGCCCCAAAACGAGGGTCGTTTGTTTTCGTCGTTCGTTGTTGTTGACGTTGTTGTCGACATTATTATTCTCCTTATAAGGAGTTAGTGTTGTTTGCCGCTTGGTTAAACGGCATCTAGTGGCTTTAGCGTTCTAAAATGATGGCGATGCCTTGCCCACCGCCGATGCAGGCCGCCGCGCAGCCGTAGCGTTGCTGGCGGGAGTGAAGAAGTCGGCTAAGCGTGCCCGCGAGACGGATACCGGTCGCGCCTAACGGGTGCCCCAGCGCCATGGCGCCACCCCAGATATTGACGCTCTCAGGGTCAATCGAAAGCTCACCCATGGCATGCAACGGCACTGCGGCGAAGGCTTCATTGATTTCCCATACGCCGATATCCTGTGGTGTCAGCTGGGCCTGTTTCAGTGCGCGTCGAATAGCGGTGGCGGCTCCGGCGCCCATCTCCTCTGGCTTGACGCCGCAGTCGGCGATGGCCACAACGCGTGCCAAGGGGCTAATGCCGTGCTGGCGCAGGGCAGATTCAGACATCAGCAGCGTGGCAGCAGCACCAGAGGTTAGCGGCGAACTGTTACCTGCGGTCACTACGCCGCCTTGCATAAACACCGGGTCCAGCCCCGCCAGGCGCTCAGCACTGGTATCCGCGCGGATGTTGCTGTCCGCGCTGACCGGTTCGCCTGCCGCGTTGTTCAGGGTTAAGCGCTCAGCGTCAAAGTGACCTGCTGCGTTGGCCTTGGCGGCGCGCTGGTGGGAACTGAGGGCGAGGGCGTCCATCGCCTCACGCGAAATACCGGCAGCCTTGGCCAGTCGCTCGGCGGTCAGTCCCATGTTGAGCACCACGTCGAGCGCCAGCCAGTCGGCTGTTTGCAGCGCTTGAGGGCTGGTCAGCACACCTTCCTTAAACAGTGCCGGGCCCATAGGCACGCGGGTCATGTTTTCCACGCCGCCGGCCATGCCAACCTCAACCGCGCCCGCCTGAATCTCCCGTGCGGTGCTGCGCAGCGCGGCAAGGCCAGAACCACACTGCTGGTCTATCTGGCGGGTAGCGCAGCCCTGGCCATGTGCTCCCAGCCGCTCGGCAAGCCACAGCGGATAACGCCCACCAAAGCTCCACTGCTCTTTTACTGGCAAGGCGCAGCCAATGCTTAGGTCTTCCACCACCGCGCCGTCAACGCCGCTACGTGCTAATAAGCCATCGAGCACGTTGGCCAACAGGGCATCGCTGCGGGTATTGGCCCAGGCATCGACCTCGGGTTTGCGGGGATGCGCGCGGCTGAAGGCGCTACGTGCATAGTCGGCGAGATACACGTCTCTCATGAGTGGGCCTCCTGGTTGTCTGCCATGCGCGCCCAGCGATGGATGAATAGGGCATAGGTGGTTAGCACATGGCGGATCGAGTCGATGTTGACGCACTCGTCTATGCCGTGAATGCGCTGAGCAACTGGGCCATAGCAAGTGCCGTTGATCTCGCCGGAAACGTGAAAGGCCCTCAGGTCAGTGGTGCAGGTCGACAGGTAGTGGGCAGGTGGTTCGCCGAGCAGCGCTTCGTGGCACTCCGAGAGAAGCCGGATGCCTGGGGTATCGAGATCGACCACATGTCCTTCGGAACGAAAGCCATGGAAGCTGATCGTGGGTGGCGGTGTAGCGTCGTCAAGCTCATCGTGACGGGTCATCAGGGTGTCGCGAACCCGCTGTATGGCCTCCTCGGGTGACATGCCCGGCGGGAAGCCAACACGCCCTTCCAGAATAGCGTGGGCCGGTACGCTGGAGGCCCAGTTGCCCGCATCTACACGGCCAACGCTAAGGTTGAACGGATGAGGGTGGTCAACGTACAGCGCAGGCCGTGGCAGCTCATTCATTTCCGCTTCCAGGGCTTTCAGTGCGGGTAGGTAGTCCTGTAGGGCTTCAATCGCATTGCGCCCGGCGCTGGGGTCAAGCACATGGGCGGGCACGCCATCCAGGCGCATTCGAAACCAAAGTACCCCCACTTGGCCAGCGTAGATCTGTGCGCCGAAAGGTTCCGGAATCAGTACGAAATCGCCGCTAAAGCCTTGATGCAGGCAGGCCAGCGCGCCGTTGCCGGTGCACTCTTCTTCAATGACGGTTTGCAGGGTGAGCGGGAAGTTGATCTCGACGCCAGCCTGGCGTACCGCCTCAACCGCCATCACCATGGCGGCAATCCCCGCCTTCATATCACCCGCGCCACGGCCATACAGCCAGCCATCTTTTTGCCATGGCTCCCAGGGTGGGCGGGTCCACATATCGATGGGTTCGGCAGGTACCACATCGAGATGGCCGTTGAACACTAAATGTGGTCCTGGCGCGCCGGGGTTAAGGTCTGAAATAACATTGTAACGGCCAGTGCTGGGCCATTCGGTGGGAGCACGATGGGGGTGCTCCTCAAAGCCGGGGGCATCCAGGGCGACGCGGGTGACCGGCAGACCCAGGCGTTCCAGGTGGCGCTCCATGGTATCCAGCGCACCCTGTTCCTGGCCAAGGACGCTATAGCCCCGCACCAGGTCACTGGTCAGTTCCAGGGTGTCGTCCATCAAGGCATTGCAGCAGGCAATGATGCGTTGTTCGGTGGCGTCGAGCATCAGAATCTCCCTAAACGTGATTCATCAATCAGCAGAGGGGCGTCGGTAGCTTCGCGCAGTGCTTCAACGCTCAGCCCTTCGGCGATTTCTACTACCTCAAGTCCTTCCGGGGTCACATCCATCACGGCTTTCTCGGTGATAATTCGGGAAATACAGCGGCTGGCGGTCAGCGGTAGCTGGCAGCGGGTGAGGATCTTGGGGTTGCCGTGCTTATCGTTGTGGGAGCACAGCACCACCAGTCGGGCGACTTTCTGGGCCAGCTCCATAGCACCGCCAATGCCCGGCGAGAATTTGCCGGGGATCTTCCAGTTGGCCAGGTTGCCTTCCTGATCCACCTCGAAGGCACCCATAAAGGTAACGTCCACACGACTGCGGCGGATCATTGCAAAGGACGTGGCGCTATCGAACACGCTCGCCCCCGAGCGGGTGGTGATATACGCGCCGCCGGAGTCAATCATGTCGATATCGGGCGCTTCGCTTGCTTGGCGGGGGCGGCAGCCCAGCACGCCGTTTTCGGAATGCACCAGGACATTCATGTCATCGGGCAGGTAGTGGAACAGCCGTGTGGGCAGCCCAATCCCTAAGTTGACGATCTGGCCGTCGATGACTTCACGGGCGGCGCGGGTCAACATACGCTGCTGATCAGAGAGCATGGGGGCGAACTCCTTGCTGGCTGGAGGCTCGGGCAACCTGCACCACATGACTGACAAAGGCACAAGGCGTATGAATGGTGTCGATTGGCAGATCGCCGGGTTCATCGATGCGGTAGGTTTGGGCAATCACTCGCTCGGCAGCCATGGCCATTAAGGGGTTGAAATTACTGGCCGTAGCGCGATAGATCAGGTTGCCGTAGCGGTCGGCTCGCTCAGCATGAATGAGCGCAACATCCGCTTGTAAGGCTGGCTCAATTGCCCAGGTGCAACCTTCCATACTAATTTCCTGACGGCCTTCGGCAATTTCCGTACCGATACCGATATCGGTCAGAAAGCCGCCATGGCCAACGCCTGCGCAGCGGATTTTTTCAGCCAGCAGCCCCTGGGGGTGAAAAATGACCTCCATCTCGCCAGCATTCATGGCGTCAATGGCTGTGCGGTTGAGGCCTAAGTGAGAGGTGATCAAGCGCTTTACACGGCCAGCCTCAATGAGCTTGCCGATACCGATACCGGGTTCATTGGCATCGTTTTTAATCAGCGTCAGGTTGCGTTGACCGCTGGCGAGCAGGGCGTCGAGCAACGCAAAGGGCGTGCCCGGCGAGCCAAAGCCGCCCACCATGATGGTCGCACCATCGGGAATCTCGGCGATAGCCGCGTCAATATCACAGCTTTTGTGGTTTAGCAGCGTCATGGTGTTAAGCGCTCCCGGGAAGGTTGTGGGGGCAAGTCAGTGGCGCTAAGCGCTTGATCAAAACGCGCCATGGCACGCGCTAAGCGTTCTAGCAGAGTGTCGACTTCCTCGGGCTGAATAGTCAGCGGCGGGCAGACCAGGAAATGATCACCGGCCACGCCATCCAGAGTGCGGCGAGGGTAGATCAGCAGGCCCTCCTGCTTGGCTAGTGCGGTGATCTGGGCGAAACGGTTTTGCTCGGCTGGGAAAGGCTGGCGCGATTTACCATCAGCAACTAGTTCGACGCCCCATAACAGGCCCGCGCCGCGCACATGGCCGACCCAGTCGTAGCGCTCGGCAAGCTTGCGCAACCCAGCTTCCAGCTGCGCACCACGCTGGCGGGTATTTTCCAGCAAATCTTCGCGCACAATGGCCTCAAGTACGGCTAGGCCGGTGGCGCAGGCCAGTGGGTTGCCAGCATAAGTGTGGCCGTGCTGGAAGCCGCCGCTGGCCATGACTGTTTCGACAATAGCGCTGCGGGCGAGCAGCGCGCCAATGGGGTAGTAACCCGCGCCCAGTCCCTTGGCGGTGACCAGGATGTCCGGCACCACATCGTAATGCTGGCAGGCAAACCAAGTGCCAGTTCGACCCACGCCGGTGAGTACTTCATCGGCAATCAGCAAGCAGCCGAATTCATCGCATAAGGCACGAATGCCTTGCAGGTAGCGTTTGCCTAACAGCCGTGCACCGGTGCTGGCGCCGCCGATGGGTTCGATGACAAAGCCTACTAGCGATTCAGGGCCAGCGGCTTCCATGGCGGCGCGGGTCTCTGCCAGGATGTGGTCAACGTGGGTGTCATCATCACACGCCTGATGACGATAGAAATCCGGCCCCGGCACCTTGATGGACGCATGGGTCATGCTGGTGAAGGGCGCTTCCAGCGGCTGATAGCCGGTCATGCCCAGTGCCCCCATGGTGCTGCCATGATAAGACGGACGCAGCGATACAAAGCGCTGGCGCTGAGGCTGGCCAAGGGCGAAAAAGTACTGCCTCGCCAGCTTGAGAGCCGACTCCACTGCCTCGGAACCGCTGGAAATGAAAAACACCTTGCCAAGTTCACCTTCAAATAGCTCGACCAGCCGATGACCAAGCGCAACGGCGGGGGCGCTTTCAAACTGGGTGCGATAGGTGAAGGCCACCTTATCCATCTGGGCGAGCATGGCGTCACGAATATCCTGTCGGCCATGACCAAGGTTGCAGGAGATAGCCCCGGAGCAGCCATCCAGATAATCCTTGCCCTGGGTATCCCAGAGCATAACGCCATCAGCGTGGCTGACTTCCGGCAGGGCAGGACCTGCCTGGTAGAACAGCGGGGAGTCGGTCATCACGTTTTCCGTTTTTTATGGTGTGGTGAAAAATCTCCCTTGCAGTCTAGGTAGGCTTGTTAATATATTTCAATATATGATCGTTTTTCTAATATCAATGAGTAAAAGTCATGCCTGAAGTTACCATTAACTCGTTGAAAGCATTAGCAACTTTTAAGACGCTGTATGAAGTAGGTAGCGCTTCAGGGACGGCACGCCTGCTTGGCATGACGCAGTCGGGAGTCAGTCGTTCGCTGGCGCAGCTTGAAGAGAACCTGGGGATTCAGCTCTTTCTACGTGAAAAAAACCGCTTGCTCGCAACGCCTGAGGCACGCGAGCTGTACGATGAGATTCTCAGGCTGATGGGCAATATTGAAGAGCTACGCCATAGTGTGTTGGCGCTTAAGGAGTTCGGCACATCACGCTTGAGAATCGCCGCTATTCCCGGGCTATGTTTTGGCTTTGTGCCCCAGGTAGTTGCTGCGCTACTAGCTGAAAATAGCCGGATAAGTATTAGTTTGGACATGATGTCGAGCCACGATGTACAAACAGCGGTGGAATCAAGCCATGCGGATATCGGCTTTATCACATTGCCAGCGACGTCTCCTCAGCTCTTAACAGAAACACTGCTGGTGACAGAAGCCGTGGCGCTGGTGCCTGACAAGCTTGAATTAGCCACGCGTGAGGTGGTTGAAGTCAGTGATTTGCGTGGTCAACATTTAGTGATCAGTAACCAGCCAAGTGTCAGCACGAATCCACTACTGGAACTTGTCGCCGAGCACGGTGTTAAAATCTCAGGTAAAACGGAAGCTAATATCGGCACGATTAGCGCCTTGGTAGCTAATGAGGTCGGTGTCACGGTAATGAACCCGATTACTGCACAAGATCAGCTATCGCGCCACGACCATGTCAAGGTGCTGCCTTTTAGGCCAGCGTTGTCGTTTGGTTTTGGCATTGTTTATCGCCCGGAGTGGCATGAGTCTAAAGTGCTGGCGTCGCTTAAGCGCAAAGCGAAAGAGACACTAATGAATTACTAACGTTTAAAAATCATTTTGTTCGATTAGCAGGTATAGTACAGACATAGGGCGTTACGTCTTGGCTTCGGCCATGCCTGGGGGCCAGGAATAGGCCGAAGGTGACAGTTGCACTAGAATCGGGCAATCTAACGCCCTTTTTCGCCAGTGCTAATGGGCCAAGCCCATTAAATTTCAATCATCATTCAGCATGGAGTGCAGTGTGGCAGTTTACGGCGGTATTCAGGCACATGAATTGGAACGTTGGTTAAATGCATTAACCAACGCGGCCTATGATCGACGCTGCCCGCTTTCCAAAGTGCACGGCGGCAACGCCCGTGCCCGCACTGCTCGCCAGGACTTGCTGCATCTCGCTCAGGTTTTCCGTAGTGGTGAACGAATTCGCGATGACGTGGCCGCTAGCTTAAGCCGCTGGTGCCAGCATTATCTGACCGAAGCGGAGTGGTATGTGCTGGTGGGGAGCCGCCAGCCCGTTGCCCAGTCAGAGGCGTCATCCTCTGCTACTGATGACGATGCGCTGGATGCACTTTATCAGCACCGGGTGGGTTAACCTGCTTCACCAGCACCGGAACCTTGGCGCAAACTCTTTATTCTACAAATAATGACACCAACCCCTCTGAACGAACGGGGCACCGTTGGTTCGGTTATGTGATTCTTCCGTTCAAGGCTCGGGATAGGCGGGCGGCATCTTGTAATCGGAGCTAACCATGTCACGGTTTCCCAAATCCGCTTTCGGTCTTTGCATTTTCGGGTTCGTCCTCCTGACGGGATGTGGAACGCTAGAATACCGGGCTGAAAGAAAACATTGTGAAGCAGAGTGGATGTTGAAAATCCCGCCGGTTTATCGACAGGAAGCCGTTACCAAATATCGCAGCGAAACACGGTTGACGGGCAAGATGACCTGCACAACTGAGGATTCAATTACCAACTGCACGCAGGACACCGAGACAATCTCGGTTCCCTACATGGCGATTGAGACCGTCGACATCAAGAAGCAATTGCGCAATCCGCAGATTGCATCCTGCGCCGCGCGTGTCTGCTCAGCAAAATATGGCAACAGCAAATGCGAAATGTGATCTGCCGCTGCTGGAACCCTTCGCCTGCATGATGCAGGTCTATTTACAGATGATAGAGGGCCAACAACCACACCCTGAATGGGATGCCAGGCTGGCCCCGTCAGTGTGAAGAAAGCGCATTACGCCGAGGGGAAACCCTGTGGGCGCCAGGGGCGTTCAGACGCCGCTGACGAAGCTTGTCAGGCTATCGGATCGCCAGTAACGGAGCTGCACCACTCGCCCTGATCTCATCCGGGATGCGAGGGCAAAAGATACAAAGACAACGGAGAGTGCATCATGGATTTCGAGAAACCAGGACTAGGCGTGCAGTTTTCACAACTGGGCTACCTGCTCAAGCACACATTCACGATCATTGGCCGCGACACAGACATCTTGTCGCCCATCATACGGATGAGCGTCTATGCTGCTTTCGTGGTCGTGCTTTTCTTCGCTGGGATTGCTGCCGTCATCGTTGGTATGGGCGGGACGGGCACCCTGTTGCTTTTGGCCATGGTGATTGTCTTCGTCTACAAGTTTTTCTACTACAGTCATCAAGAATTGCGGCTGAGCCGGCTGGTCTATGATACGGCCTGCGGTCGAGACGCGACGGTACAGGGCGCGCGAAAGGAACTCGCCGACGTCAAAGGCAGGGCTTGGATCCTCGGATTGATCGACATGGCGAATGTATGGGTTGTCCTTAAGCGCGGGAACGGCGGATTGATCACCCGCCTCATCCTCGGTGCGCTCGTCGAGATTTGGGATTTGGTCAACCATTTCCTCCTGCCCGTGTTTGCCATCGACAAGCTGAGTTTCCGCGAAGGGGGCGAGCGTCTCCACACGCTGCGTGACCATGTCCCCGAAACGCTGGTCGGCGTCTTCGGCATCGACATCATGGGCAATGTCGTGCGCACGATTCTCGGCCCCCTCTACCTGATCGCGATCATCCTCGGCATCATCCTCGGCCTTGCGTCCGGGGGCTTCATGCCTACAGCGTTCTCTGCTGGCTCGCTGGGGGAGCTGTTCGGCAGCATTCCGGACGGGCTGCCGCTCGACGAGCAGACGCTATTCAACTGGCTACCGCTCTTCGTGCTTATCTTCCTAGCCTTCATCGGCAACGCGATCCTCGCGCGGCTGGTGACGGCGATCAAGGTGATCTACTTCACCCTGTTCTACACTCGCATCGCACACGCGGATGCCCTTGACTCCGATATCCGGGACGAACTCGACGGCTACTTGAACCTCGGGAATGGCGACGCCTTCGCTTAAGGTGATTCGCCGTCCGATCTTGCTATGGGACAAAGTTGAATTTTCCAATGATTTCCACTCGGCGGTTTACGCACCTTCCCTTGTCGGTCGCATTATCCGCGATCGGTTCCGCCTCGCCACGTCCCTCCGCTGTGACGGTGACGGCGCCTAAGACCGACTGACTGCTTAAATAGTCTTGCACGGCTAAGGCGCGATCTCGTGAAAGGGCAAGGTATAGGTGTCATCACCAGTGGAATCAGTATGCCCTACGACGCGAAATTCACTCAGGCCCGCATCCGCGATGTTTTGCGCAAGCGCGTCGAGGGCATCCTGCGCCTCGGGTCGTAATTTGGTGCTGTCCACTGCAAACAGAATCACGAATCGCAGGGTGGAACCGATTGCCGCAACCGCATCGACATCCGCGCCCGCGAACCGCGTGCCGCAGCCATCCCCATCGTCGATCAGGCTCACGAGCCGGTAACTTGCATCCGACGGAACCAGCCCCGCCAAATCGACTTCGGCACGCCCGCCGCTGATGTCACCCAGATCGATCCAAGTCTCGCCGTCTTCCGAAATCGAGAGCGTCATGCCCTCGACCTTCACACTTCTGGAAAAGTCGGGTGGCCCCAGGATCGCCTGTTGGTCACATGCGGAGTCTTCGATCGTGCCTGTACTGGCCGAACGATCGACCACGGCATCCGCAAAGGACTTGTCACCCTGCGGCAGGAGCACGGTTCTCCGCTTGCCGTCCTGGTATTCACGGGTTTCGTTTGGTTGTGCCAGCGTTGGGGCGACCATGGCCATACAGGCCAATACCATAAAGCGTGATAATAGGGAGCGAAGCATAAATAGCCTCTTGGAACCAGTCACAACCTTGCAGAATTATTCATTAGTGCACGGTTGTTTGTAAGTTTGCTACGACGTGATCGTAAGCCCGCGAACCCTTGGATGGGAGGCGCTGGTGAAAAAACATTACTTTGAATTGACTCCAGCATCCCGTTCAAACGAACGGGGCGTACAGGTCGCGGAGCATGCTACCAATATCCCCATAGGTCGCGATACGAGAGGACAAGACTACAAATCAGAGCGGTCATCGACTGGAAAACAGCAAGAGGAACAAGATGAGCATGGCGATGGCGGAATATAATCCCAAATCGCACCGTCCGTGTCCTGATCGAATGTCGAGGCGTGATTTCCTATCGAACTGAAAATAATCGTCATGCGATAGTCAAGAGGAGGACCGGAAAATGAAATTGGGTGCACTGAGGTTGGCCGAGATGGCACTGGTCAGCAGCATGATCTGCGCGGCAGCCGCGCATGCTGCGGACGACGTCGTGATCGTCTATGATGCGTCGGGGTCCATGTGGGGACAGATCGACGGCACCAGCAAGATTGAAATCGCGCGGGACGTGCTGACCGGATTGGTCAATGACTGGGACAAAGATACCAACCTGGGCCTCGTCGCCTATGGCCACCGCAGCGAGGGTGATTGCACCGATATCGAAACTCTGATCGCGCCGGGCCCGCTGCACAAGAGCGATTTTATCGAGACGGTCAATGTGATCAAGCCGGTTGGCAAGACGCCGATCTCGGCTGCCGTGCAACAGGCTGCCGAGCTGATGTCCTATCGCGACAGTTCTTCAACCGTCGTGTTGATCTCGGATGGGGTGGAAACCTGCAATGCCGATCCCTGTGCGCTGTCTGCAGAATTGGCAAAACAAGGCACGAACTTTACCGCACATGTTGTCGGATTCGATCTGAAAGAGGAAGAGAATGCCAATCTCTCCTGCATCGCAGAGAACACCGGTGGCGTTTTCGTTCCGGCCAGCAATGCCGCCGAGTTGCACGGCGCATTGGATCAGATTCAAAGCGCCATGGACCTGAAGTCCGTCACGCCGGAACCTGAACTGGAAGAACCACCACCGCCCGAAGTGACGGTTTTAGGTCCTGCGCAGGCAACAACCGGCGCGGCCTTCGATGTAAGCTGGTCCAAAACCATCGACCCCAGGGATATGGTCGCCATCGTACCGACCGGATCGGATGAGGGGACGCGGGCCACCTACCTGCGCACCGAGGGTCGCACCGAAGGCAGTCTGAAAGCCCCCGCCGAGCCGGGGCTCTACGAGATCCGCTATATTCTCGACGTGGGCAGTAAGACGCTCGCGACAGCGCCCATCGAGGTGGTCGAGGCCGAAGTGACGGTTTCAGGTCCTGCGCAGGCAACAACCGGCGCGGCCTTCGATGTAAGCTGGTCCAAAACCATCGACCCCAGGGATATGGTCGCCATCGTGCCGACCGGATCGGATGAGGGTACGCGGGCCACCTACCTGCGCACCGAGGGTCGCACCGAAGGCAGTCTGAAAGCCCCCGCCGAGCCGGGGCTCTACGAGATCCGCTATATTCTCGACGTGGGCAGTAAGACGCTCGCGACAGCGCCCATCGCGGTGATTGAGCCGGAGATCAGCATTTCCGGGCCTGCAATCGTCCGTGCTGAAACTAAAGTCGATATCACTTGGTCTTCAACGATCAATTCCAGGGACATGGTCGCGATCGTGCCAGCCGGCTCGGATGAGGGTACGCGCGCCACCTACCTGCGCACCGAGGAGCGTACCGAAGGCAGTCTGAAAGCCCCCGCCGAGCCGGGGCTCTACGAGATTCGCTATATTCTCGACGTGGGAAGAAAGACTCTTGCAAGCATCCCGCTGGAGGTCGTCGGGGCCGATGCGCCGCTGGACGATGGCGCGGGACTGTCGGTGCCAGAAACCGCAGGTAGTGGCGAGACGATCACAGTGACATGGACTGGCGAGAGCGACAGCACCGATCAGCGGATCGCGCTTGCGCACAAGGATCAGCCCGATTTTAGCTGGATCACGGTTCAGTCGGTCGCAGAGGACAAAGTCATTGACCTGACAATGGCGGATGAGGCGGGCCTCTATGAGGTTCGGTTCCTGGACGTTTCCGGGCGTGAGGTGCTTGGCCGATCCGTTGTGGAGGTGAAATGATGATACGCCGAGCTCTTTCCGTCACCGTCCTCGCCGTCCTCGCATCGACTCCAGTCGCACGGGTAGAGGCAGACGGTAACGGCCCGGGTTTGTGGCGCGTCACCGGCGGCGTTGCGGTCGATGGCGTGCTGAGCGCTCGTATGGGGCCGGGCACCAACTATCCGGTGATCGAGCAATTCGCCCCCGACATGGAACGTGCTGGCTGGGTAACGCAACGCTTTATGACCCGCGACAACGGTGCCGCGTCCACATTGCCTGAGGGGCGGGATCTTCGGATGTGAGCAACCCGCTTGAAAGGTTATCCGCACGTTTTCTGGAGGGATATGAAGAGCAGGATACCCTACAAGTGCTCGACCAGGTCCTTGCCAATCTAGAACCAGTGAATTCGCAATCGTCGGTTTTTTTGCCAAGCGCGCAGATCAGGCCGCTGACCATGGCGGTTCTGGCTCTTGAGGCGGCTGAGGGAGTGCGCGACCGAGTCCGCTACCGCATCACCTATGGTATTGAACCGTTTCCGGATCTGGCGAGCCGCGTTCCGTATCCCGTCAGCTTTATTCAGGTAGACCGCTTCAGCCTGGGATCGGCCATCCGCCAAGACGCAATCGATTCAATCGGAGCGGAGTACGTGGGACCTCACGAAGCGTTCGACGTTGGCCCGCATGTGTCCTGGCGCTTCGTCACCAGACCCATGCAGGGGGCAGCGTCAGACATCGTGGCTGTCGGGCGGATCGAGCTGTCCGAAGCGCAGGCGCAGGGCTGGACCTGCTTGAATAACCCTTGCCTCTCACCTGTCATGGAGCTTGGAAACGCCGCCCTGTGGAGCGTAGAGAAAGAGACGCCGCTGAATACGGCATTGGTTCCTTTTGAGGTTGCACGTGCCGACCTTTTGACCCCCGCGGCCGCCATTGACGAGCTTACGGGCGAGAACAATTTTGGCGAGGTTGGACAATTTCGCGCCCTCCCCGATTTGCCCGATCCTTTTCTTGAGGCAGTGATCGAGATTGGCCTTGCGCAGGACTCTGTCCTGGATGCGGGTCTTCTCCGCAGCGGGCTGAAGGACGACTCGATCTCTGCGATCTGGCAGCGGCTGATCATCATTCCGATGGGGAAGAACGCTCAGACGCCCACCGCATATCGTGCAAAGACTTACGAATGCCAGCGCGGTTCGCAGTTCCCGCCCGAGGGCGGATTGTGCCCATGATTCCCATGGCAGCCAAGGAGGTTCTGGATGTCTTGTTCAGTAAAAACAGTGGACAAAACCGGTAGGCGATCAATCGTTGTACACGGGGTTGTTGTGGTGCTCGCAGTTTGCGCGTCGTTGGTTTTTGGCGGTCTTCTGGCCTCTGCGCAGGAAGTCGGCACATACGCGTTTGTTGATGCTCAGGAACTGAACCTGCACGCGGCGCCGAGTACAGGATCATCCGTCATTCGCACCCTTCCCCGCAGAACGGTCGTCAGTATTCTTGAGCGTAAAGGGGGCTGGGCCCGGGTCTTTATTCAGGGTGCCAATGGGGAGCCGGCAGAAGGTTGGCTATCAACGCATTTTTTGGGCAGCAACACGACAACAATCGCCGAGATCCGCCCTGGCCAATCCGACGGACGCATTCGCAGACCCGCGCCGTCCAACCAACCTCATCGCTGGGCTGGGCCACTTAGGGTCAGCCAGCTCGACTTTGATTGTCGAAGGCCACTTTTTGGCAACAGCGGCATACGGAAATGTGCCGCAAGCGTTCGTGTCCAGTTATCCCCCGAGGAATACGATCCCAATCGCACCGACCGCGTTTTAGTCGCATGTCGAGGCGAGATCTCCTATCAAACAGAGAATGAAGGTTATGCAAAGCGCATCGTGGCATTCGAGAGGAGGAGTATCTCCCTTAATGACCGATTGGGGCGCACGGTGAGAGTCGACTTCGATGTCCGCTCCGACAGAAGTAAAATCATTTCCGCTCAGCTCCAAGCCTTTTCCTGTGCGCGGGATTAGGCAGCGGTGCTGGTCGTGCCTTGGCCACCCGCCTTTGCCACTCGTGAGAACCTCCATTGTAGCATCCATGGAGAAATTCCTTCCTGTCCTGCTCTGAGCGAGCCAATCCCAGGTCAGGCTGCAGACCGCCTAATCGGCGCATTTATTGCCACCTTAGGCCTGCCGCCGTTTAACGACTTTAACGAAGCGCTGAAAGCGCGCCTGAACACCCGCTTCGGCCAGGGCGACGATTACACCTACCGCATACCCGGCATGATCAAAGTGGTGCAAGCCGCTGGAAGGGTGATTCGCAGCCCCGAAGATGAAGGGGTTGTGATATTAATGGACGACCGTTTTGCCCAAGCTAAAGTGCGCGCTTTGCTGCCACGCTGGTGGGGGCTAGACAACCACTCATCTTGTTAGAGGCCATGCACGCACAATGACAGATTTACTCTGGTACCAGTACCTTCTCATCGGGCTTATTTTTGCCTGGAGTGGCTTTGTTCGCACCAGCCTTGGTTTTGGTGGAGCCGTGCTGGCGCTGCCTTTTCTGCTGCTGGTGGTCAACGAACCGCTGGTCTTCCTACCGATTGTGGCCATTCATCTGCTGATTTTTTCCAGTTGGATTGCCTGGAACGGCCATCGTCAAGTGCAGAAAGCGGGTGTGGGAGGTACGTCGCCGGAAAGTAATATCGACTGGCGCTATTTAACCAAAGCCCTGAAAATCATGATCGTGCCTAAGTTGGTCGGGGTGGTGGGGCTGTTGACGCTGCCTTCTCAGATCATGACCAACATTATTTTCGGCATTGTGATCATTTATGCCATTGGCTATGTGCTGAACAAACCGTTTAGAAGTAACAACAAATACGTCGATATCGTGCTGCTTGCTCTCGGCGGCTATGTCAGCGGCACCTCGTTGATTGGCGCGCCGCTGATTGTCGCGGTGTTCGCCACCCACGTCGCCAAAGAGCAACTGCGCGACACCATGTTTGTGCTGTGGTTTATCCTGGTGATGATCAAAATGGCGTCGTTTATCATCGCCGGCGTCGACCTCCAGCTAATTCATCAACTATGGCTGCTGCCCTGTGCATTTATCGGCCATTTGCTAGGCGAAAAAGCCCACCGCTACATGCTAAAAGCAGACACCGGGCTGTTCTTCCGCGTACTGGGAGCCGTGCTGATATTGGTTAGCGTGATAGGGCTGATTCACCCACCAGGGTAGGGGGAGAAGCAAGCAACAAAAAACGGCCACTTGCTATGTTAGCTAAGTGGCCGTTTTTTTATGGTGTTCTTGGTCGGAATAGCAGGATTCGAACCTACAACCTCTGGAACCTATTGGGAACCTAGAAAAAGGTGGCCCCAATGGCTAAAACGACTGCCAGCCTAACTTCCCGCACCTTAGATCGACTGGTAAAGAGGTCAAAGGAAAGAAGCACAGCCCAAACCCCACGCCTTGGGTACCGTTAGTACCCCCGACTTTTCGGACAAAACCTAGGAAACCTCTGATTAACTATTACGCTTGGCCATACTGCGTTAAAAATCGCCTCAAAATGCTCATTTACAACTCGTAAACTCCGCTTTTTCGTTAATTTTTGCCTTGTCTGGCCTGCGCTCATCACATTAATCAGAGGCTCCCTAGATTTTACTCCACCGGAGCGGATCAGGCAGCCGCGGCAGGATTTATGCCGTGTTTTCCTTATGCCCTGAACCCGTTGGCAGTTTTTGAGCAAGAGTACTAAAGTAAGTAAGTGGTATATTAGAAGGTTTCTAAAACAATAAGTTAGGCTAGAGTGAGTAGCCTTCAAAATATCTTCCCATATTGGATAGGGCAGTGGACAAAGGCCCCGGACCCGTTAAAGGAATAATGATTATGGAGCTTCAGGATAGCGGTAAAATAGTACAATCAATCTACTTTTCTCTACTTGGCCGTGCGGCAGACCCCGAAGGGTTTGGTTTCTGGCAGGAGCGGCTGGAAAGCGATGGGCTTCAGGCCGTATTGTCTGAAATTGCGAGCTCGCAGGAAGCTCAGACGTACATGCAAGAGGCATCTGATAGCGAATATGTTGCTGACCTCTATGAGCAGCTGTTTGCTAGAGCGGCGGACACGGAAGGCCATGAATTCTGGGCTGGTAAGTTAGAAGTCGGTGAGCTAAGTCGTGTAGAACTCCGCGGGGCTGTGATACAGGCCGCGGCAGACACTGATACAGAGGCTTTGAATGCCAAGCTGGCGGTTGCCGACTATTATAGCCAGAACGTATCAGCAGAGAATTACAGTGCCGAGCAATCTCTGGTCATGGAGAGCCTTCACAGTAATGAACAGCTATATGCTGAATTACAGCGCCTGGATACTGAGTACGAATCCATGGACCTTTCTCAGGTTGGAGAGTCCGTGGAAGGTAACCCGCTTTACAAAGCGGTAGTCGGTAGTGGACCCAAGACGCTGATGATTGCTACTCAGCAGCATGGGGACGAGCCGCTGGGAACCGAGGCGGCTTTGTACCTGCTGGAATATCTGGCAGGAGATAGTGTCGAAGCTAAAGCATTGCGAGAAGAGGTAACCGTAGTGGTCATGCCTCGAGTCAATCCGGACGGCTTTGCCCGCTGGGAGCAGCAGGTTGCAGGAGCGGAAGATGTGCTCGACCCGCGTCGTAACTCGAATGACATCGATCTCAATCGTACTTATGACCCCAACGAGGAGCAGAATCCTGAGCAGGCTCCGGAGTCGGCGGCGGTGAGAGAAGTCGTCAAGGAGTATCGGCCCGACTTATACCTCGATTACCATCACCAGAACAACTACCGGTCTGAGGATGAGACACTGGATAGCATGTCGGTGCTCTGGGCGACCAGCGATGAAGTGGAGCCTGCCTTGATGGAATCGGGGCAGCGCGCTGTGGTTGCCATCAAGGAAGCCTTGGAAGACTTCGAGCATGACAGCCTGACTCTGTTCCCCGGTAGTGATAACCCGGCTATCAGCCGCAACGGCTTGGCACTTGATGGTACACCCACGTTGTTGATCGAGCAGCGTGGACTCCAGGAGATGGATCAGCTTGCTCAAGGTCTTGACCTAGATTACAGCGCATTAGCTGCAGCTCTGACTCTGGAAGGGTGGCTCAGCATGATAGGTGTGATCGAGTTCATGGCATCGGGGGAGTTCGACTCTCTGGATCCGGCGATTGCACAGCAGATAGCTGAACGCTCTGAATATGTCGACTTTGCTGACCTGTATAGTGACGATGCGACTGTCGCGAATATTGCTGAAGAGGTAGGGGGCTTTGAAGAGGCCTTTCTGGCTGGAGTGTCGCAAGGTCTGGAGGATGGTCTAGTTGGGTAAACCCACTAGGCTGTTCACGGAAATGCCTAGCAGCCATTAGCAAAAACGGCCACTTGCTCTAAGAGCTAAGTGGCCGTTTTTAATAGTGTTCTTGGTCGGAATAGCAGGATTCGAACCTACGACCTCTGCCTCCCGAAGGCAGCGCTCTACCAAGCTGAGCTATATTCCGAATATTGTCGCAGCGATGCTATTCAAAGCGCGCTAAGCAGCGCTCAACAACGGAGCGAATCATACGCAGGCGAAGGTTTTTTTTCAAGTCCCTTTTTACGCGCTGTGTTGCTTTGTTGCGCAGACTTTATGCTTTGCGATCAACCGCTAACCGAGCGATGTTAGCCATGCTATCGCGATAAGGGCTGGGTGGCAGAGCATCAAGTTCGGCCAGGGCTTTATCGGCCATCTCAACCGCCCGTGCGCGGGTATATTCCAGTGCGCCGGTGGCATTGATGATCTCAAGCACCTCGTTGAGCTGTTCCAGCCCGCCCTTGCGAATCACTTGGCGGATTAGCTTTGCCTGTTCCGGTGTGCCGCGCTCCATGGCATGAATCAGTGGCAGGGTCGGTTTGCCTTCTGCCAGGTCGTCGCCGACATTTTTGCCCATGGCCTCGGCGTCACCTTGGTAATCCAGCAAGTCGTCGATGAGCTGGAAAGCCAAGCCTAGATAGCGGCCGTAGTGCTGCAGGGCACGCTCTTGCTCCGGTGTGGCGTCGGCAAGCACAGCACCGCTGTGTGAGGCGGCTTCAAACAGCATTGCTGTTTTACCTTGAATGGTTTCAAAGTAATCCGCTTCAGAAATACTGGGGTTACCGATATTGGTGAGCTGGAGGACTTCACCTTCGGCAATCACGCAGGTTGCGCCGGACAGAATTGCCATAATGCGCATCGACCCTACGTCCACCATCATTTGAAACGAGCGCGAATAGAGGAAGTCGCCCACCAGTACAGATGGCGCATTGCCCCAGGCATCGTTGGCGGTTTTTTTGCCACGCCGCATATGCGATTCATCGACCACGTCGTCGTGCAGCAACGTGGAGGTGTGCATAAATTCGATTAGCGTGGCTAGGGTGATGTGCTTGTCGCCCTCATAGCCTAGCGCCCGGGCAGCTAGCAGCACGAGTAAGGGACGCAGGCGTTTGCCGCCGCTTTCAATAATATATTGGCCGATGGTTTCAACCAGCGGCACCTTGGAATTCAGCTGCGCGACAATGGTCCGGTTTACGGCGTCAAAGTCATCGGCCACCACGGCGTGCAGCGGTGAAGGCGTTGGGCTGGCAAGCGGGGGTTGAGAGACGTTGGCTGTCATGGGTTCCGTTCATCGCGGGGGTGGGATAGTTGGAGCCATGCTATGGGGCTGTCTGTGAGGCGTCAAGGTAGCGTTAGACGTTCGTGGTGCGATGTATGATTGACAATGCCCGGTGGTCTTGTGGTAAACCGCGATAATCGCTATAATTCGCGACCCACTCATCATGCTCCCTGTCAGATGGCTGCCAAAAGGGGCGCCACTCGCAGCAGGTCGATAAGAGCGGAAGGCGATGAGCGTTGGTTACGCGAGGCGTAACCGGCATTAACGACAAGTCCGGAGAGCGACATGTACGCAGTTATTAAAAGCGGTGGCAAACAGTACCGCGTTCAAGAAGGTCAAACCCTCAAGCTCGAAAAAATCGAAGTCGCTACCGGCGAAACGATTGAGTTTGATGAAGTGCTGTTGGTTGCAGACGGCGATGATGTCAACGTTGGCGCGCCTTTAGTAAGCGGCGCCAAAGTGTCCGCTGAAATCGTTTCCCACGGCCGTGGCGATAAAGTAACGATCATCAAGTTCCGTCGCCGGAAGCATCACATGAAGCGTCAGGGCCACCGTCAGTGGTTCACTGAAGTCAAAATTACCGGAATTTCTGCGTAAGCAGTCGATTCCCTTTAGGAGGATTTTGCAATGGCACATAAAAAGGCAGCCGGCTCCACGCGTAACGGTCGCGATTCCGAGTCCAAACGCTTAGGTGTAAAACTCTTCGGTGGCCAAGCAGCCAGCGCGGGTAGCATCATCGTTCGTCAGCGTGGCACTCGTTTCCACGCAGGCACTGGCGTTGGCCTGGGCCGTGATCACACGCTGTTCGCTTTGAACGACGGCTTCGTGAAGTTCGAGACCAAAGGTCCGAACAACCGTAAATTCGTTAGCATCGTTTCTGCCTAAGCAACAGCTGTTGCGCAGAACGAAGATGACGAAATAAAAGCCCCGCCATGGCGGGGCTTTTTTGTCTTTTCGATCCCTTTTGCCTGTTAGTAATGGGCGGGATATTGCAGTTAGGGCGGCGGAAGCGGCCGGGAGAATCCAATGCAGTTCGTCGATGAAGCCTCGATTATTGTTGAGGCAGGTAAAGGCGGCAATGGCTGTCTGAGCTTTCGCCGCGAAAAATATGTGCCCAAAGGTGGCCCTGATGGTGGCGATGGTGGCCATGGTGGCAGTGTCTACCTGATAGGTGACGATTCACTGAATACCTTGATTGATTTCAAGTTTCAGCGTTTTTACAAAGCGGAAAACGGTCAGGGTGGCATGGGCCGCCAGATGAGCGGTAAAGCCGGTGAAGACCTGCATGTGAAAGTGCCGGTGGGCACCACGGTGATCGATGAGGACACTCTTGAGGTGATCGCCGATGTCACCGATATCGGCCAGGTGGTACTGGTGGCCGAAGGTGGTCGCCGTGGGTTGGGCAATATTCACTTTAAATCTTCGACCAACCGTGCGCCACGTCGCACCACGCCGGGCACCGAAGGCGACCGCCGTAACCTGCGCCTGGAAATGAAGGTAATGGCCGACGTCGGCCTGCTGGGCATGCCGAATGCGGGTAAGTCCACGCTGATCCGTTCGGTATCCGCGGCTAAACCCAAAGTGGCGAACTATCCGTTCACTACCCTGGTGCCTAACCTGGGTGTTGTGAAGCTGGGTATGCACGAGCACTTTGTGATGGCCGATGTGCCAGGGCTGATTGAGGGTGCCTCTGATGGCGCGGGCTTAGGGCTGCGTTTCTTGAAGCACCTGACCCGTACACGTCTGCTGTTCCATGTGGTGGATGTGGCGCCGTTTGACGAGTCCGATCCGGTGGAGGCGGCGCAGGCGATTATTCACGAGCTAGGCCAGTTCTCGCCGGCGCTTTCTGAGCGGCCGCGTTGGTTAGTGCTGAACAAGTTTGATCTGCTGCCAGAAGATGAGCGCGAAGCCCGTACCGAGGCGATTATCCAAGCACTGAACTGGGATGGCCCGGTATTCCGTATCTCGGCAATCAGCAGCGATGGCACTGATAAGCTGGTACAGGCGGCGTATCGCTGGCTGACTGAGCAACAGCGCCTGGAAAATGAAGATGAAGAAGCCCATGCCCGCGAGCAGGAAATGCGTCGCCGCATGGAAGAAGAGTCAGTGGCTCGTACGGAAGCGCGTCTTGGTCGTCGCCGTAAACGCGATGACGAAGATGAAGATGACGACGACTTTGACGATGATGATTACGATGTTGAGGTAGAGTACGCCCCGTAACCGATCCGTCGGTTGAATGGATGACGTCAGCAGGGTTAACGGAATCAAACGCGTGAGCGGAATGGCTTGGGAGAGTCGCGACGTGGAAAGCAATGAGCAGTTGCCTGGCCGTGAGGCGTTAAGCAACGCCCGTCGGGTGGTGGTTAAAATTGGTAGCGCGCTGCTCACCAACGATGGTCGAGGCTTGGATGAGTCGGCTATTGGCGGCTGGGTCGACCAAATAGCCACACTGCATCAGCAGGGCAAAGAGGTTGTATTGGTATCCTCCGGGGCAGTAGCGGCGGGCATGGTACGCCTGGGGTGGCAGGCGCGCCCCAGTGCTGTTCATGAGCTTCAGGCAGCCGCGGCGGTAGGCCAAAACGGCCTCACCCAGTGCTACGAGCAGCATTTTGCTCGCCACGGTATGTTAACGGCCCAGATTCTGCTCACCCACGATGACCTTTCCAACCGCAAGCGCTATCTCAACGCGTTGTCAGCGCTGCGTACCTTGGTTGAGATGCGTGTGGTGCCGGTGATCAACGAAAACGATACCGTGGTCACCGACGAGATTCGCTTTGGCGATAACGATACGCTTGGTGCGCTGGTGGCCAACCTGTTAGAAGCTGATGCACTGTTGCTGCTCACCGATCAGGAGGGGCTGTTTGACGCTGACCCTCGCCACGATCCCAATGCCAAAATGATTGCTGAAGGGCGTGCCGACGACCCGCGCTTAGCCGCTGTTGCTGGTAGTGGAGGCGCCTTGGGACGCGGCGGCATGAGCACCAAAGTACGCGCTGCACAGCTGGCTGCCCGTTCCGGTGCGGTCACCGTGATTGCCAGTGGCCGCCAGCCGGACGTTATTTCCCGCATCATGGCAGGCGAGGCGCTGGGTACTCTGTTGCGCCCAGCTCAAGCGCCAATCGCTGCGCGCAAGCGCTGGCTGGCAGGTCAGTTGCAGGTGCGTGGTACCTTGGTGTTGGATGCTGGGGCTGTCAATGTACTGCGTGGCAAAGGCTCTAGTCTGTTGGCGGTGGGCGTACGTGAAGTGCAGGGCAGCTTTAAGCGTGGTGATATGGTGCTGTGCGTGGATGAACAGGGCGCACGCGTGGCTAAAGGATTGGTGAACTACGGCGCGGATGAAGCCCGTCAGTTAGCGGGCCAGCCGAGCCACCAGATTGAAGCAATTCTGGGTTACGTGGAGGCTCACGAGCTGATCCATCGCGATAACTTGGTGGTTGTTTAACGAGTTGATTGTTTAATCGCGAGTACGGGGCGGTAGCGGTATTTGGCGCGGCCAATCATTCGGCACGATGACTAGCCGCTCAAGCGGCTTTTCCCCAGTTAATGCTTTTGCCTGCGGATCGTATAGCACCACTTGCTGCGGCCCGTAGCGATGGATGAGTGGCGTCACGTCTGCCATATGTTTCTTGGCAGAGTAGAACCTAGCCAATGGCGGCGGTGCTAGCCAGTGAGGCTTCTCTAGCCATGCCATTTTCAGTGCCTCGCTTCGCTGGGCTGCGACTTGCGGCCAATCTCTTAAATAACACCACTTACCACGTCGATGATCGACCGTTGCACCGCTGGGCGGCGGTAACGTTGCGTGCCAGGGATAAAACAGTACGCCGGGCATCGCAAGGCGCTGCGTCAGTGGATGGTGGAGTGGTGGCGCGGGGCCTATATCTCTGGGCGCCAGCCAGTGGGCGATGATCGCTTGCGCGGTGGCAGTGCTCGAAATCGGCAACTGATGATGGCGAAGATGGCTACATTTCAGCGCTAGGCTATCCAACCCGCCAGGGCCAATCCAGCGGCTTTGGCAGGTGGCATCGCCAGGCCCTTCGGGTAGACCAAGATAGAACTTTATCGCCACTTCCAAATGGATGGGGTTGGGGTTATCCCGTGTTCGATAGAGCATATCCAGTTCGCCCAGGGTATTGCGCCGCTGGGTAATACGTAGATTCTTGGCGAGCAGTCGTGTGTTAGGCGCGTTATCTAACATCAGGTGCCACAGCCGCTCATGGTAGTGCCCCATGCGCGTCGCCAGTTGGCCATCTAGCGTACTCACTAGTGACGAAAGATTCGCCAACCAGCCATCAACTGAAACTGAGTCTACTAAGCCAAGCTCCTGGTGTGTTGGTCTGCCTGGATAGGTAGCCGGCCCCGCTAGCTCAATCAAATCAGGCGTGGCGAGCAACCAGGCAAGATCACGCAATATCGCGTTTTCTAAGTGGTCGCTTACACCTTCGGCGGTGGTGGGTAGCGTCAAAGGCATCTCCCAGAAGTACACAGTCAATGACTATTGATGATGCGTACCACATTACAGCGCGCTGCTGGTAATGTCCCACTGGCTAATTAAAAAAGTAACTTACGGTGCTTATTTGGCGTATCAAACATTATGAGCTGCCAGCAAAAGCGGGCCTAAGTGGCCCGCATAATAGTTTGCGTGAGTTAATGCTAAATTGTGCTATCCCGCTAGTCGCGGTCAACGTTGCTCACTTGGAAGGAGTCTTGGCGTAGGCTGACTTCTATTTCACGACCATTTTCATCGCGGCCTTCCACATCAATCATGCCGCCTTTATCAATGTCGATATCTTCAAATTCGATCATGCCCTCTTGGCTTGCTACCTCGAGTGCTTGGCGAATATCATCTTCGCTCATGCCCCAGGCACTGGTGATTAGGCGCTCTCGCTCTTCTTGCAGTGTTTCGCCGCTATCGATTGAAAACTCAATGTCAGCGTACCATTCGTCATCAAGCCAGCCTTCAACCTCGGCACGGCCACGGCTCTTAATGCTGATCTCTTCATAATGAGTGAACCCATAATCAGTGGCATGGGTTAGCACACTGTCAATCTGATCAACCGGCAATGTATCAGCTTGCACGCTACCTGCAGCCGCAGTTAACAGCAGTGCAGAGGTCGGGATCAGCAACATTTTTTTCATAGCGTTCATATCAAATTCCTTCTTGGTGTGTCGAATAACCTAGTTTGTTAAATGACGTCATCTGTTGAATGAGACAGCATTCGTCATAAGGCAAAACAGTTATAACAGCGCGGTTCTTTCCGTAAGCTGACAAAGCCATTCATCTAACGTTCATGTTGCTTTTGGCATGCTAGTACAATGAACAAGATGCCCCTCACGCTAACCATTTCACGCTATTGGCAGCGCCTGACACGCATGCGCTTGCGCAAAGCGATGTCTGTTAACGTCGTTGTCGCGGTATTTGCTAGTGCACTGGCCGGTAGTGCCATTGGTGATCAGCCCTGGGAAGCGTTGCACAGTGAAGTGCAGCGAGGCGATGTCGTGCCCTTAGAGTCCATTTTGGACTGGCTTGAGGCGAATTATATTGGCGAGGTAATAGAAGTAGAGATCGAGCGTGAGGATGGTCATGTAGAGTATGAGATCAAACTGCTGGGCGCTCAGAATCAAGTGGTTGAGTTTGAGTTTGATGGCCATAGTGGACAGTTAATGAAAATAGAAGGTGTGCGTATTAACGAGATGCGCCGCCAATAAGGTAGCTATTCATGAAGTGTTTACTGGTAGAGGACGACCAGGCGCTCGCCCGTGAGCTTATTCAAGCGCTGCGGGAGGGTGATTGGCTGGTAGAGCATGCGGAAAATGGCCAGGAAGCTGATTTTCTAGTGCGCACGGAAGCCTATGACACGGTCATCCTTGATGTGGGACTACCCGATGGTGAAGGCACACGCTGGCTCTCTGCGTGGCGTGAAGACGGTATTGATCTGCCAGTGCTGATTCTAACGGCTCGCGAGCGCTGGGCTGATAAAGCAGCGGGCTTTACCGCCGGGGCCGATGACTATGTAACAAAACCCTTTGAACCTGCCGAGGTCATGTTTCGGCTGCGTGCTCTGGTGCGTCGTAGTCATGGTCATGCCCATCCCGTTTTAAAAGTGGGTGAGTTACGCCTGGATACCCATACTCAGCATGTCACGCTGGCGGGCAGGCCGGTTAGCATAACCGCCCAGGAAACGCGCCTGCTCAGCTACTTAATGCATGCCGCCCCGCGGGTGGTTAGCCGCAGCGAGCTCTCTGAACATGTCTATGACCGTGATCATGAACCCGATTCCAACGTGATTGATGTTCAAGTGAGCCGGTTGCGGCGTAAATTAGGCGCATGGCGGATTGCCACGCTACGTGGTCAGGGGTATCGCTTACTCGCTGAAGAGCCTTCCGACGCATGAAGCCAGCTATTACCCGTTGGGCTCAGCGTTGGTCGACCCGTTCGATTACGTTGCGTCTTCTACTCGCGGCACTGTTAATGGTGTTGCTGGCGTTGCCAATGGCGGGTTGGCTGCTTACGCACCATTATCGTACGTCAGCAAATCATGCCTTTGATGAACGCTTGGAGACAACGCTGAACGTGATCATTGCGGGGGTTACCTTTGATCCGGTCGCCCAGCAGGTCAGTTACGATCGATCGCTGGGTGACCCGCGTTTTGAACAGGTTTATTCCGGCTGGTATTGGCAAATTACCGATCATGACCACCTTTCGGCAACGTCGCGCTCGCTGTGGGATCAGCGCCTTCCGGTTATCGATAATAAGAACCTAGCGGCTCGCACACTGGGCGGCCCGCGAGGTCAGCAGTTGCGAGTTGTCGAGCGAGATATTTACCTTGCCCCGTTGGAAACCCCGCTGCATGTTAGTGTTGCCGCCCGCGATGATGCGTTGCGAGAAGATATTCAACAGTTTCAACAAGCTTTATGGCTGGGTCTGGTGGGGCTTGGGGCGCTGCTATTAGGTGTCCTGGCGCTGCAGGTGCGCTGGGGGTTGGCACCCTTACGACGCATGAATGCCAATCTCCGGGACGTTGAGCAAGGGCGGGCTGAGCAGCTCGACACCCACCTGCCCGGTGAGCTGGCTATACTAGCGGAGTCAATGAATGCCGTACTTATTCGCGACCAGCGTTTAATTGAGCGAAGCCGCCACACCGCAGGTAACCTTGCCCATGCGCTAAAAACCCCGCTAAGCGTCATGCGCTTACTGGTTAAGCAATTGCCTAGTGAAAGCCGCGCTCATTGGGAAGTCGAGCTTTCGCGCATCGACAATGCGGTGCGCCATCACTTGGCGCGGGCATCTGCTGTTGGCGAGGGCGCGCGTTTTGCTCCAATTGCCGTACAGGATACGTTAGCAGCGTTGATCACTGGGCTGACACGTTTGGCGCAGCGCCGCCATATTCAACTGCAGCAACACATAGACAGTAGCGTGCGCGTCCATATGGATGGGCAGGATCTTCAGGAAATCGTCGGTAACTTGTTGGACAACGCACTTCGCTGGGCGACCAGCGAGGTGAGCATTCGTCTGCAAACCGATGGCCAACGGCTGTCGCTGCGAGTGAGCGATGATGGCCCAGGTATGTCCGCGCAGGAGTGCCAAGCTGCTGTGCAGCGCGGGAAACGTCTTGATGAACAACGTTCTGGTAGTGGACTGGGGCTGGCCATCGTGACGGACCTTGTCGCGCTGTATCAAGGGCAAATGCACCTGCAACGTGCCCAGGCGGGTGGATTAGAGGTGGTTATTGAGTTACCTGTGGTGGCTCGGTAGTTACTATGCATGACCTAACCAAGAGACAATGACATGACGCAAATCGCCAAGACATTGCCGGACGTACTGGTGGGGCCACTGCTGCGTCGCCTTTCGCCTTCGCGGTTAGTGCTGTGGCTAGTTGCTTCGCGCCCACTAACCATGCAGCTGGTGCTTTGCCCTGAGCAAAAGGGTGCCCAGACGCACTCATTGGATAAGTCGCATCAATGCCTGGCGATTGGCCAGCACGCCTATATTCATTTTATTGACCTGAGCTTGCCGGCCGCACTGCCCACCGATGAGCGGATTGACTACGATTTGCAGGTACAGGATACCCAAGGTAACTGGCAACGCTTGCCGGATTGGGCGCCCTGGTTATGTCATGAGGGTCAAGCGTATCCAGGCTTTGTGCTGGCCTCTCGGCATCACCGATTGATGCACGGTTCGTGCCGTAAACCCCATCATAACAGCGCCGACGGCTTGGTACGGGCTGATACTTGGTTAACTGAACGTCAGTCAGACCCGCACGAGTGGCCAGCTTGGCTGCTGATGACCGGTGACCAAGTCTATGTTGATGATGTTGCTGGCCCGATGCTGCGTGCGGTACACGCACTGATTGAGCGTTTGGGATTGGTAGACGAGCAGTTGGAGGGAGCCACGGTAGATGACAGTCAAGCGCTTTACGCGGCCCCCGAAAGCTATTATCACCGTGAAGCGCTGTTGCCGGATGTGACCAGTAACGCTGCACTGCGTGAGCGTTTCTTTGGTGGTGTTAAAAAGCCCGTGTTTACCTCTGCAAATGCGCAAAACCACTTAGTGACACTGGCAGAAATGCTCGCCATGTACTGCCTGGTATGGTCCCCAACACCCTGGCAGCTCATTGCCGTTAAACCGCCAGAGTTGGGCGATAAAGAAACTGACGCTTACCAGCAAGAGCAGGCGGTGATTGACGACTTTGTGGCTGGGCTGCCGCAGTGCGCACGGCTAATGGCTCACGTTCCCAGCCTGATGATCTTTGATGATCACGATGTCACCGATGACTGGAACCTGACGGCTGACTGGGAGCGTTGTGCCTACGGCCATCCGTTTTCCAAGCGTATTATCGGCAATGCGTTAGTGGCTTATTTAGTGTGCCAGGGGTGGGGCAATGCACCGGATAAGCTTAATCCGCTGTTGCTCCAAGCCTCAACGTTATTTGAAGAAGGTGGCTCGCTTAACGCAAGTATCCAAGATAATTTCATCGAGCGGTTGCTGCGCTTTCAGGGTTGGGAGTACCAGGTACCTGGCACGCCTGCTCTTATCGTGCTGGATACGCGCACCCGCCGCTGGCGCAGCGAAAGCAATCCCAACCGTCCCTCGGGTTTAATGGACTGGGAGGCGCTGATGGAAATGCAGCAGGCGTTACTGGGGACTAAAAGCGCTGTTATCGTCTCCCCAGCTCCGATGTTCGGGGTCAAGCTCATCGAGATCATTCAAAAGCTGTTTACCTTGGCGGGCAAGCCGTTGGTGGTGGACGCTGAAAACTGGATGGCGCATCGCGGGGCTGCCAATGTGCTACTGCATATTTGGCGACACTCTAAAACGCCGGGTAACTACGTGATTTTATCTGGCGACGTCCACTACTCATTTGCCTACGATATTGTTGTACGTCGGCAAAAGCAGGCACCGCATCTTTGGCAGATTACCTCCAGTGGAATCAAGAATACGTTTCCCCAACAGCTGTTGAACACGTTTGACCGCTTGAACCGTTGGCTCTATGCGCCTTTTTCACCGCTCAACTGGTTCACCAAGCGCCGCAAGCTGAGTATTCATCCCCGCGATCCAGACCGGGCCAGCGCTGGAGAGCGGCTATGGAATGCCAGCGGGATTGGGCTGGTCAGTTTGGATGAACAGGGTCACCCAACGGATATTCGCCAGCTAGATGTCGATGGCGGTGATGTGGTGTTTCCTCCCTCTGAGCTGCCGCGTTGTTAGTCCGCGGCCTGTCATACAAACGACATGGAAATGTCGCACGATTGCTATCTGAATGCTTTCCTGATGGCGCTTTAGAATCAGCTAGAGCTAGAGTCAAAGGAACGGGCGATGTTTGATAGGGCCGCAGGTATATGACCGCACAAGAAGCACAGTGGTTGAATCAGATTATTGCAACAGAAGATTTGCAGGTGTTGTTTCAGCCCATTGTGAATGCCAATCAGCAGGCTATTTATGGCTATGAAGCGCTTATTCGTGGCCCGCAAACATCGCCACTTCACTCACCGTTACGCTTGTTTGAGGTAGCGACTCAGGCAGGCTTGTTAGTCGATTTGGATTTACTGTGTCGACGGCTAGCGATTTACCGTTTTGCAGAACTTGAACTGCCCGGACTGCTGTTTCTGAACGTGATGCCGCTGACGATTGTTGAGCGGGACTTCCGTGAAGGCTTAACGCTGAGCTTCATCCAAGATAGTGGCCTGCCGCCAGAGCGGGTAGTCATTGAGCTTACTGAACATGTGCCTATTCATGATTACGAGCTGATGCGTCAAGCAGTGGCCCACTATCGCGACATGGGCTTTCAAGTGGCGTTAGATGACTTAGGCGCTGGCCATTCGAGTTTGCGCCATTGGTCTGAGCTGCGTCCTGATTTCGTCAAACTAGATCGCCACTTTATTTCCGGTATTGATCAAGAGCCGGCCAAGCGTGAGTTCTTACGCTCGATTCTCGATGTGGCGCGCAGTTTAGACTGCCAGCTAATTGCTGAGGGGATTGAGACTGCCGCCGAGCACCTCTGTCTGTGGGAGTTAGACCGAGGGTTGACGTTGCTTCAAGGGTTTTACTTTGCACGACCAAGCCTTCAGCCGCCCTTGCAGCTACACATACTGCTACCGGCCACGACACAGTTAACAGGTCCGGCGGGACGAACCGCCCACTCTATTTTGCGTTCGATAAGTGCTGTGTCGCCAGCCTGCTCCGTGCCAGAGCTTGCTGAGCGCTTTCGTGATGTGACAAGCCTACGCTGCGTGGCGGTGGTGGAAAATGGCGTGCCGATAGCCGTGGTGCGTCGCAATGCATTTTTAACGCTATTTACCAACCCCTATAGCCACGCGTTGTACGCAAAGCGCCGGGTGCTAGAGATTGCAGATCCTAAAATGCTAGTGGCCGACGCCGATTTGTCTCTTGAGGCGCTTAGCCAGCAGCTAACCGATAGCCGCGATATCGAGCAGGAAGATTTCGTGATTGTAGATAGTCGCGGTTGCTATTTGGGTATGGGGACTATTGTAGACCTGTTGCGTGAAATTACCGCTATTCAGGTGCGTCAGGCTCGCCATGCCAACCCGCTTACCGGGTTGCCGGGTAATATCCTGATAAACGAAACGTTGGTTACTTATCTCGACCAGCACGAAGGGTTTGCGGCCGCCTATGTTGATTTAGATAATTTCAAAGCCTTTAACGATGCTTATGGCTATGCCCGTGGCGATCACGTGATTATTTCCTTATCACGTTTGCTTCAGGCGCAAGTAGAGAGCGCCGGCGGATTTATCGGCCATATTGGCGGTGACGACTTTATGATGCTGCTTCCCTTAGAGCAGTGGGAGGGCGTTTGCCAGCAAATATTGCACTCTTTTGAAGTGATGGCCCCAGGATTTTATGACGATGTAGACCGCCAGCAAGGGGGCGTTCATATAGAAAACCGCCAAGGCGCGGTGGCGTTTATTCCATTTGTAAGTGTTTCTATTGCTGTTAAACCGGTCACTGATACCACTCGCTGCAAGGCGTTAGACATTGCCGCGCAACTTTCTGAGTTAAAGCACCAAGCAAAAAAAATAGTGGGTAACAGCTTGTTTATAGAGCGTCGAGGGTGCTGTGTGGCGCCAACGTGGAGTAGGTAACAGTAAGTTTTACCCACTGAACTGTCGCTGAGCAGTCATGCGTTTGTCATTTTAGTGTCCCTTCGCTGTCATGATTGGGCACCACCATAGCGGCATTGTTAAATAACCCGCTCAGGTGATGTATGCAACCTCTCTGTCTGTCTCAATCGTTTTCTCGTACGTTGATTAGCGCTGCTGTGGTTAGTGCGTTTGCGCTGGCAGCCGTTAGTGCATCCGCTGACCTCTCTTCGCGCTATGTTGATAATGACGGTGACATGGTTGCTGACGTACCCAGCGATGAGTCTCAGTGGGTTGATCCGGATACCTTAGTCTTTGCCTACACGCCGGTCGAAGACCCCGCCGTATACGCCGATGTTTGGGCGGATTTTCTCGAACACTTAAGCGATGCCACTGGCAAGCGGGTGCAGTTCTTCCCGGTTCAGTCCAACGCGGCTCAGCAGGAAGCACTGCGCGCAGGTCGCCTGCACGTGGCTGGTTTTAATACGGGCGGTGTACCTGTTGCCGTTAACTGCGGCGGCTTCCGTCCCTTTGCCATGATGGCTGCTGAAGACGGTAGCTTTGGCTATGAGATGGAGATCATCACTTATCCCGGCAGCGGCATTGAGTCGGTTGAAGACTTGGCAGGCAGCCAGCTGGCATTTACCTCTGAAACGTCTAACTCTGGCTTCCGCGCGCCTTCTGCGCTGCTGCGTTCCGAGTACGGTCTAGAGGCCGGTGAGGATTTCGAAACTGCGTTCTCCGGCTCTCATGACAACTCCATTTTAGGGGTGGTAAACAAAGACTACGAAGCTGCTGCCATTGCTAACTCTGTTGGCGCGCGGATGATCTCTCGTGGCGTTGTCAACGAAGGTGATTACGAGATTATCTACACCTCTGAAACGTTCCCCACCACCGCCTATGGGCTGGCCAATAACTTGAACCCTGAGCTGGCCGAGAAAATTCAGGATGCTTTCTTCAGCTACGACTGGGAAGGCACGGCTCTTGAGGCTGAGTTTGCCAATTCCGGTGAAGCGCAGTTTATCCCGATTACTTATCAGGAAAACTGGTCGGTCATTCGCACCATTGCCGATGCTAATGGCGTGACCTACGACTGCGATTAACATACTAGTCGTTCTGAAACCCTATCGGCCAGGAAGGCAACTTTCTGGCCGAATTGCTATGTACCTGACTACTCGTAAATGGGGCACTCTCATGTTGACTCTTACCGGCGTTGGCAAACGTTACCCTACTGGGGATCGTGCGTTAACCGATATACAACTGACGCTACCTAAGGGCCAAGTGATGGCGCTGATCGGGCCTTCCGGTGCAGGGAAAAGCACGCTGATTCGTTGCGTGAACCGCTTGGTAGAACCCACCCAAGGCAGTATTCGCCTGGAAGATGTAGAGCTGACCAAACTTTCGTGCAATCGTCTGCGCCACGCGCGCCGCTCCATGGGAATGATTTTTCAGGAGTATGCACTGGTCGACCGTTTAACCGTGATGGAGAACGTACTGTCTGGTCAGCTAGGTTATGTGGGATTTTGGCGTAGTTTCTTGCGCCGTTACCCGCAAGAAGCCGTGGCCGAAGCCTTTCGCTTGCTTGAACGGGTTGGTTTGCCCCACGCTATTGATAAGCGTGCCGATGCGCTCTCCGGTGGCCAACGCCAGCGGGTTGGTATTGCGCGCGCGCTGTTACAAAGCCCAAAGCTACTATTGGTTGATGAACCTACCGCCAGTCTCGATCCGAAGACATCGCGCCAGATCATGCGCCTGATCCGTGAACTATGCGCCGAGCGAGAGTTGGCCGCGATTATCAACATTCACGACGTCGCGCTGGCTAAGCAGTTTGCTGACCGTATTGTGGGGTTGCGGGCTGGGGAAATCGTCTTTGACGGGCAGCCTAACGAGCTTACCAGTGAGATTCTAACGACTATCTATGGTGAAGAGGATTGGGATACCACCCCAGAACCTGCTGATGATGAAACTGAACAGAATAGGAAAGAGAGCGAAGTACATCGGCTTCATGCTGGCTGCGAGCTGTCCCGCTTAGAAAGACTAGCGAGTGGGGCCGCGCGATGAACAGCACCAACTCACTGGCGCGCCAACAGGCTGCGCGTGAAGGGCACTGGCGGCGCTTACCACTGATTGATAACCCGCGTGTGCGTTGGGGGCTGGTGCTAGGCGCGATGGTTTATCTGGTACTCGCACTTGCCTCTGTGGAAGTTAATTGGGCACGTGTGGCGGAAGGGGCCGGACGCGCACTTAATTTTCTTGGTGCGTTTTTGCAGCCGGACTTCGTGAGCCGCCAGAGCGACATTATCGCTGGCCTGCTGGAAAGTTTGACCATGACGTTAACCTCTACAGTGATTGGCGTGTTATTGGCCATTCCCGTGGGGCTGGGGGCGGCGCGTAATATCTCGCCATTACCTATTTATGCCGTATGCCGTGCGATTATTGCCGTTTCGCGCACCTTCCAGGAAATTATCATCGCCATTCTATTTGTGGTGATGTTTGGCTTCGGGCCGTTTGCGGGCATGTTGACCCTGGCGTTTGCCACGATTGGTTTTATGGCCAAGCTGCTGGCAGAGGATATTGAAGATCTCGACTGGCGGCAGGTAGAGGCCGTACGCGCCACCGGGGCGAGCTGGTGGCAAACCATGAATCATGCCATTCAACCTCAGGTGATGCCGCGCTTAATAGGTCTCTCTATGTACCGATTGGATATCAATTTCCGCGAGTCGTCAGTGATTGGCATTGTCGGCGCTGGCGGTATCGGTGCCACCCTGAATACCTCGTTGAGCCGCTACGAGTACGGCACATCTGCTGCCATCCTGCTGATTATCATCGCTATTGTACTGATGAGTGAGTATGCCTCCAGCTATGTTCGCCGCTGGACACAGTAACGGCGCGCCACTTGTCATAAGAGGAAACGATATGCCTGTTTCAACATCCCCCCAAGGGGCACCGCTTTGGCAGCGGCGCACTACCCGTGCCCAGTGGCTGCAATTCGCTGCCTGGCTTCTAGGCATCAGCCTGTTTCTACTGTGTTGGAAAGTGATTTCTGATAACACCATGTGGGTGTTTGTTGAAGATGCTGGCCGCCAGGGCAGCGACTTAATCAGCCGTATGATGCCGCCGCGTTGGGAGTATGCCAATGTGCTTTGGAAGCCCATGTGGGATACCTTGAACATTGCCACCTTAGGGACGGCGCTAGGCATTGTCATGGCCTTTCCCGTGGCGTTTTTAGCGGCACGCAACACCACGCCACACCCCTTGATACGCAGCTTGGCGCTCACTGTTATTGTTTCGTCGCGCTCTATCAACTCGCTGATTTGGGCCATGCTGTTGGTCACCATTCTTGGCCCTGGCGTCTTGGCGGGTATTATCGCCATTGCGCTGCGCTCTATTGGCTTTGTGGGCAAGCTGCTTTATGAGGCTATTGAAGAAATTCATCCAGCCCCCGTTGAAGCGATTAGTGCCACCGGTGCCAGCCGCCTACAGGTGATGAACTACTCTGTGTTGCCTCAGGTAATGCCTGCCTTTGCGGGTATTAGCGTGTATCGCTGGGACATTAATATTCGTGAGTCTACCGTGCTGGGTTTGGTGGGGGCCGGTGGTATTGGCTTGCAGCTCAATGCCTCAATTAACAGCCTCGCCTGGAACCAAGTTAGCGTCATCTTTGTGATGATTTTTGCCACAGTGCTGGTGTCTGAGTGGGTCTCCGCCCGTGTGCGCCACGCGATCATCTAGTCAGCCTGTCGAGGAACAAAAAACCATGCGTTTTCCTAATGCAGACATCACTACCATCGATATTATGCGCCATGGAGAGCCAGTCGGCGGGCGCATGTTACGTGGCAGTACCGACCACCCGCTGAGTGAAAAGGGCTGGAAGCAAGTGAGTGATGCCGTTATGCGCCACACGGTAGACGGCAGGCCACCTTACGATGCGATTGTCAGTTCGCCATTGCTACGTTGCCGCGAATTTGCGCTGTGGCTAGGCGAGGAGTTTGATGTGCCTGTACAAGTTGATGACGACTTGGCTGAACTTCACTTGGGGCGCTGGGAAGGCAAAACGCATGCCCAGGTATTTGCCGATGAGGGCAGTGAGCCAATGAGCGCGTTTTGGTTTAACCCCTGCCAAGTCGCGCCCCCAGAAGGAGAAACGTTGGCAGCGCTGGATACTCGGGTTAGTGAATCCTGGCAGCGGCTGCTGGCCAATCCGCCCGGTAAGCACGTGTTGGTGATTGCACATCTATTTGTCTGCAATGCGCTGCTGCGCCAAGTGTTGGGGCAGCCGCTTGGTAACGGCTTAGTGATGGATTTACCTTATGCTGCAATGAGCCGCTTGCGCCACGAGCGCCATGCGCTGGGCGAAAGCACATTTGTTGAGTGGATAGGGCGTTAGTCACAGGGTGTTAGTCATAGTGCGTTATTCATAGTGCATTAGTAATAACAGCCTACGAACCAGTAGCGGGTAAGCTGCGTATAGGCCATGATATAAGTATTGCTAACATGCTGAGTCGGAGCGATGTATGCCGTTTATCCGTCTGTCCTCACTGTTAACGCTATTCACGCTGTTGCTATTAGCAGGATGTGCCAGCAAAGAGATCACGACTGCCCCCGGCGCTGGTGATCAAGCGGGTATGTCGATGGAGCGTGCGCTGATTCTCTCTCATGCACAGCAAGCGATTGGCACACCGTACCGCTTTGGCGGTAACACGCCGGAGGGGCTGGATTGTTCGGGGCTTGTGGAAATGACTTATCGCGCCGCAGGCATCCGCGTGCCCCGCACTGCTGACGACCAGTTCCGCGCGCTGCCGCAGGTAGAGACGCCGCGCCCTGGTGATTTACTGTTCTTTGGGGACGGCGCCAAAGCCACGCACGTTGGCATTTATGGCGGGAATCGGCAGATGATACACGCCCCTGGTAGCGGTCGAAGCGTGGTCAGCGTGCCACTGGATATTGATTACTGGAATCAGCGTTTTTTAGGCGCTGCTTCGCCAGCACCCTAATGCAGTAGTCGCAATCAGAGTAGCCTCTGTCACTCCATGTGGAAAAGTCAACGGCTTAAGCCGCCTGCTCATCAGGCACGGTTGTCGCTTCTTCTGTTTCTGTCGTCGCTTCCCCAGCGCTTCGTGCAGCATTCATTTCGCTCTGCTCGCGAGCGGCTTCCAGTTTGGCTTCCAATAAATACTGTCGTGCCTGAGCGGCCACCTGTATATCTTTAGAAGATGGTTCTGCCGGCGCTAGCGCTGCCGCGATGACCGCTTGCATCTTTTCAATAGTCGCCGTGGGGTTGCCTGGCACGGGGCCGTAGTCTATGGGAACTTCGCCTGCCACTGCATAGCGTTTGCCATCTGGCCCAACTTCGTACTCATAGCTGGCACCGCCGGTGTAGGGGCCACCTACTGTTTGGTAGGCCATTTCATGCTGGCGAACTTCCCGGTCAGTTTGCTTAAGTTGTTCTAAATATTGGATCTCTTCCGGTGCTAGCGGCGTACCGTCGGGGCGAGTAGGGCCGGTCGTTTCGCGACTGGCGGATGAGTCCGTCTCTTCACTTGCTGGTGTAGTTTCAGAGGCGCGGGCTTGCTGTTCTTCCGACGGCATTCGCTCAGCCTGTGGGTCGCTTACCTTAGGCTGCGGTAACGCATATGAAGAAACAAAGGGGGGTAGGGTAGAAAGATCCATAAGCAATTACCGAAGGATAAGCTGTTTGCGTTAGCATAGAGCAACTATGTAGAAATCGCAGCACGAAATCGTCGCGCCTAGAACAACCGCTTAGCTATTGTTTGGTTAATCATTCACATGCCCATCATTGATGTTGTTATTCATCTATCGAAAAGTGAGTGCCTAGCACATTACGAAGGACGCTACTCGAACGTACGAACGCGTAGTGTCGATGGTCGCTGGGTCATTTTTCCTGCGGAAGCGCTGCGCCGCATAGTAGGACAAGAGGGGGTTCATGGCGTTTATCGATTGGAGTTTTCTGACCAGGGGCGTTTTATCAATATTCAGCCTCTCTCAACGAGTTGACGGGATATATGCACCATAGCGACGCAAATCTAACGCTCCATGAACTCATTTATGCCGTTATACCCAATCTACATAGAGCCGAAAAATTAGTACTCAATACCCTGGAGAGTCTTATCGAAGCGGCGGAAAATCCGTTGGATGTCGTTAAGCGTAACGAACAAAAACATGCTTTCTCGCTAGAAGTACATCGTGTGCGTATCAATCTAGAACACCTTTTGGAACGCTATCGTGCTGATGTGGATAGGGTTTTGCGCTCAGGAGGAGAGGTAGAAGGACCTGTTGTGGCGCCTGATGCCCAAGAGGCTGATGCCATTCGTAGTGCCATTGATATTTATTTGCACGTTAGGTCTTTTCAGCGTGGCGAACGTCGTCAGCCATTACCTGGCTAGTAGTTACCCTCTTGTCACCACTCCAATGTCACCACATGGCATCATCTTTGCCTGTATAATGCGAGCACTGTTTTTGGGATTACCCACCTGAAGACAAACAGCTTGCCTACCCGGCAATTCGCTGTGATCACATTAGGAGATATATCATGTCTGCCTCACCTGTCACGTTAATGGTAGCCCGTCGAGTGGCGAGCGGCCGTTACCATGATTTTAACCGTTGGTTGAACGAAGGCCGCGACTTGGCGGCTGACTTTCCCGGTTATCTGGGGTCCGGTGTTTTGGCACCACCCAATAGCGATGACGAATATCAAATTATTTTCCGCTTTAGTAGCAGTGACACGTTAACAGCCTGGGAGCACTCGGCTTCGCGGAATGCATGGCTACAGCGAGGTAAGGGGTTGTATGATGCTCCGCATGAGCACCGTGCCACCGGTCTAGATGCTTGGTTTCAGTCCAGTTCGGGTACGACGCCTCCGCGCTGGAAACAAGCCATCGCCGTATGGTTGGCTTTTTTCCCCATTTCACTGCTGTTTAACTGGGTGTTTGGCAGTATCTTAGCGGACTGGCCCATGGTGCCTCGTGTTCTGGTCAGTACAATGATGTTGACGCCTGTCATGGTGTTTTTATTTATTCCACTTTCTACGCGCCTACTGGCACCTTGGCTGGAAGGAAAATGGTCGCCATTAGATATAGTGTCTCGTTGGCGTCATGAGCATAGAACGTAATGCAGAATGGATGAGAGTGCGCCTGTATTATTAAAATGAGTTAAAATATGGGCTTAATTTTATCTAATAACATCTTAAGCCATGCTCTTTGGGTTTCTTTAACAACGTGAATAATTGCTAAACTTCATGGGGTTCAACGCTGCAATAGTGCTAAGCTAAATACGCTTGCAGTAAAAGAGTAACCGACGTTGGTGCACTAGCGTACCAAGTCGCCCCATGGAGTCGTTATGATCCGCGTTCACCATCTCGAAAAATCCCGCTCGCACCGTATTTTATGGCTTCTGGAAACACTTGGCCTTGATTACGATATTGAGGTTTATCAGCGCGATCCTAAAACTCAGCTAGCCCCTGAATCACTTAAAAAAATTCACCCGCTGGGTAAGTCGCCAGTGATTACCGACGGTGAGCTGACCATAGCAGAGTCAGGGGCAATTATTGATTATCTCATCAACAGCTACGGTAACACTAAAGGTCAGCTCTTTGAAGAAGACCGTAATGAGTGGGTAAATTATCGTTACTGGCTCCACTATGCTGAAGGTTCATTAATGCCGCTGCTAGTGATGGGGCTGGTCTTTAGCCAATTGCCTAATCAGTCTCCGTGGCTGATTAAACCGTTAGCAAAAGGAATTAGCTCAACGGTGCAGCAGCGGTTTATTCAACCCCGACTAAAACAGCATCTAAGCATAATTGAGTCCCACCTAGGAAAACGAAGTAATTTTGCCGGTGGCTGGCCGAGCGGGGCTGATATACAAATGAGCTTTCCGTTACAGGCCATCGCCGCGACACAATCGTTGGCAAAGTATCCGGCTATTGCAGCGTTTGTGGCACGTATTGAAAGTGATCCTGCCTGGCAACGTGTAGTTGAGCGCGCTGGCCCCCTTACCATGCCGGGTGCGTAGGTTTATCTATGTTCCAGACGTTGAGCTGTTGCGGACCTCGCTCCTCTGCTACTCAAAAGGGGGCATTGTGCGTGCTAGCCCACGTTATGTCGGGAACATTACTGCTAGCTGGATGTTTAGCAACAACTCGCGTATCGGCTGAGACACTGACCGTTGGTGTGTACCACAATCCGCCAAAACTCTTCGCTGACGATGAAGGTAGCCCTCGAGGCGTGCTAGGCGACCTTTTGCAAGCGATTGCCGAAGAAGAGCAGTGGCAGCTTGAAAGCCTTCAATGTGACTTTCAGCAGTGTCTTGCGCTATTAGAGCAAGGGGATATTGACTTACTCCCTGATGTTGCCTGGAGTGAGGAGCGTGCCCAGCGTATCGCGTTTCATGAAGAGCCGGTGATGCATAGTTGGTCGCAGCTTTATCAGCGCGAAGGGACTGAGATCGACGCTATTTTTGATCTTGAGCAGCAGCGTGTAGCCGTAGTATCAGGCTCCGTTCAGCAACGCTATTTGGAGACGGTAACCGAGCGTTTTGATATCAACGTCACTTGGATGCCCGTAAGTAGTTTCTCTGAAGGGTTTCAGGCAGTGGCGGATGGAGATGCAAACCTTGTGGCCGCCGACCATCTATTTGGTGGCTGGCGGGCTCACGACTATGGGTTGAGTGACACACCTGTTATTTTTCAGCCAGCAAGGCTGTTCTATGCTGCATCCCCACAACTTCCTAATGAGGTATTGAGTCGTATTGATGATGTTCTACGTCGATGGAAGCAGGATAAAGGTTCTGCTTATTATGAAACGCTAAGTGCATGGCGGGCTACGCCAGGACCATCCCAGCTAATTCCCGCCTGGGCATGGTGTGGTATTAGCTTGCTAGTGTTACTGCTTGTTGTAGCGCTTTTAGGCAATATAATGCTTAAACGTCGTATGAAGATTAATCGAGAACAGTTAAATACCCATGAAGCACTATTGACGACTATTTTAGATAGTGTAGATGCATATATCTATATAAAGTCTTCCTCGCTAAAGTATCGTTATGTCAATCGTCGAATAAGTGAGCTTTTTAAGCGGCCAATAGAGGATATTGTTGGAAAGTATGATGATGATTTTTTTAGTGCCAAAAGCGCTGAAGAAATAAAAGAAATTGATAAAAATATTTTAGAATCAGGAAGGAAAGTAACGATTGAAGAGCGTCATATGCTACAAGGTGAGGAGCATGTGCGTACTTTTCTATCAATTAAGATGCCATTGACAATGGCGCCAGGTGAAGCGCCTTGCTTATGCGGTATCTCCACTGAATTAACTGAGTATCTGGAGATGCAATCTAAAACCCACCATTTGGCGTTTTATGATGCATTGACTGGCCTTCCGAACCGTCGTCGTCTTATGGAATTATTAGCCGATGTCACGGATAAAAATAATTGCACAAAAAACTTCAGTGCAATCTTTATTGTTGATTTAGATAGCTTCAGATTGGTGAATGATATCCAGGGCCACGAGAGTGGCGATCAATTGCTGATTAATGTCGCCCAAAGCTTGCAAATACATTTGCCTCAGGAGGCAACCGTTGCCCGCTTTAGTAGCGATGAGTTTGTCGTACTGTTAAATACATTAGGTGAACAGCAAGGTAAAGCAACACACAATGCTGAGCGCCTTGCAAGGCAGCTCTTAGAGGCGGTTGCTAAGCTGCGTAACGACAGGGCTATGCCGATTACCGCCAGCATTGGTATTTCACTGTTTAAGTGTTTGGATTTGAGTGTGAACAGTGTTTTACAACAAGCCGATATGGCACTACAGCAAGCCAAAGCGGCTGGCGGAAATTCGTTACGCTTTTTTAATATGGAGATGCAAACCAGCGTGTTGGAGAGGGCTAAGCTAGAGGGGGATCTGCATCAAGCCTTAGAGCACAATGAGCTGTCGCTACATTACCAAGTGCAGGTTAATCATCAAGGCGTTACTACTGGCGTTGAGGCCTTATTACGCTGGTATCACCCACAGCGGGGCTGGGTATCACCAGCCACCTTTATTCCCCTTGCGGAAGAAAACGGGCTGATTCTGCCTATTGGGCACTGGGTGTTGAAATCAGCCTGTGAGCAGTTAGCAAAATGGGCGCAGCAGCCTGCTTATGAGGCGCTCACTATCTCAGTTAACGTGAGTTCGGTGCAGTTCCAGCAGTCTGGGTTCGTACGAGATGTAGAAAGCTTGTTAGCACAAACCCAGGCACCGCCTAGTCGTTTAGTGTTGGAAGTGACTGAGAGTCTATTGATGAGCGAACCCACGCGAGTACGCAGCACCATGTTAAAGCTTCGCTCCCAAGGTATTCGCTTCGCGCTGGATGATTTTGGCACGGGCTACTCGTCGCTGAGCTATCTGAAACGCTTACCATTGGATGAGCTAAAGATTGATCAGTCGTTTATTCGTGAATTGTTGACGGACAAAACCGATGCCGCGATTGTGGACACCACGATTCTTTTGGCGGTCAGCCTCGGTTTAAACGTAGTGGCTGAAGGCGTCGAGAAAAAAGAGCAGTTTGATTGGCTTAAAGGGCATGGCTGTTATCGCTATCAGGGTTATTTATTTGGTCGCCCGACGCCAATTGAGTATTTATTTGAGGCGTACTAAAAAGCCCGCGTAGCGCTTGTTAGCGCGTGACGCGGGCTTGAACTGCTGTTAACAGCTCGTTAACCAAATACGGCGAAGCTATTGGCGTTAAGCCACATATGCACAATGATACTGGCGACGTAGCCTAGAAAAATAGCCGGTGCCCAGCGTAGGTGGCCCATAAAGGTATAAGCGCCACGTGCTTGACCCATCACCGCAACCCCAGCTGCCGAGCCAATGGAGAGTAAACTTCCTCCCACACCGGCCGTCAACGTAATCAGTAGCCAGTGCCCGTGGGACATTTCCGGTTCCATGGTCAGAACTGCGAACATTACCGGAATGTTATCGACGACTGCTGACACAACCCCCAAGATAATATTGGCCCAGGTGGCGTTCCAGCCGGTGTAAAGTGCTTCGGAAAGCAGTCCAAGGTAGCCCATAAAGCCAAGGCCCCCTACACACATAACCACCCCGTAGAAGAACAGCAGTGTGTCCCACTCGGCGCGGGCGACACGATTGAAAACATCAAACGGCACCACGCCGCCCAACTGCTCAAGCTTTTTATTATCGCCTTGGCGGCTGTAGCGTTCACGCTTGCGCTCCAGTGAGCGAGGCAGGCTGCGACGTAGGTAATAGCCGAAAAACTGTAGGTAGCCAAGCCCGGTCATCATGCCGAGTACAGGTGGTAAGTGCAGCAGCGTATGGCACAGTACAGCAGTGGCAATAGTGATCAAAAACAGCGCAATGATTCGCCGTGCACCGCGTTTGAGCCATACATCTTCATAAACGCTGCTGGGCTTCTGATCCTTAATAAAGATACTCATGATGACAGCAGGGATCAGGAAATTGACCAAGGCAGGCAGGAAGAGGATGAAAAACTCCTGGAACTGGATAATACCTGCTTGCCAGACCATCAGCGTGGTGATGTCGCCAAAGGGGCTAAAGGCACCGCCGGCATTGGCGGCTACCACAACGTTGATACAGGCAAGATTAATGAAGCGTTTATCTCCTTCAGCAACCTTGGTGATAACGGCACACATTAGCAGCGCTGTGGTTAAGTTATCGGCAATGGGAGATAGTACAAAGGCAAGGCCGCCCGTTAGCCAGAATAGCTGGCGGTAGCTAAAGCCTTTGCGCAGCATCCACGAGCGCAGAGCATCAAATACACGGCGCTCCTCCATGGCGTTGATATACGTCATGGCAACCAATAGGAACAGCATTAGCTCGGTGAACTCCAAAAGTGTCACACGAAACGCATGCTCTGACGTATCGGACATGCCGTTTTGGACGTACACCCAGCCAATGAGTCCCCAAATAATACCGGCAGCAACCAGCACCGGTTTAGACTTACGCATGTGGATCTTTTCTTCTGCCATGACTAAGGCATAGGCAAGCACGAAGATTGCTACGGCAAAAAATCCGACGCTTGATGCGGTTAAGTCGATATCTCCAGTCACTGCAAAAGCAGAAGGACTCATGCATAATAATAAGGCTGCTAACAAAAAAGGCCAGCAACGAGAAACTCGAAGCTGGCCTGGGTCATTATGTAACGTCGGCATGGCGTGTTTATCCTTATATTGGTTAAAAGGTAGGGGGAATAAGCGCCGTTAGTTTAACAAGTTATATTGCATTGCAATACGGAATTAAACCGAATGAAATGCTTTGATAAGCAAGTAATTACGTCTTTTTTTTGGAAATTATCCGTTTAGCTAATAGTAATATGGCAAAATAAATGTAAAGAGTTTAATCATAAATCAGATAAATATAATAGAGTTACGATATTTGTTGGTCTCCGTTGCTTTGTAAGTCTATTGGCTGCCTGTAGGTCGCTCTTCGGGCTGTAATAACATTGAGCAACCTGCGCGACCATATTGATGGCTGCGTTGGTATGGTTGATCATTATGCTGCGTCTAAAGGCTTGGAATTTAGCTTTTGTCGTCACTTTTAGTCAATAAAAACGAGGCCACACAGCTGGCCGTTGGACACGTTAAGGAACTTATATGCACCACTCACTTCGCTCCCTTTATCGCACGTTAGGCGTCTCGGCCGCCACGCTTGCCCTGGCCGCTGCTGCGATGACAGCACAAGCAGAAACACGGGTTACCTATAAATCAGCATCGGCGGGCACCGCCTATTACCAGATGGGTGTTGAACTCTCTGAGGCAGTGCGCCAAGGCACTGATGATGCCATTATCCTGACCCTAGAAGAAAGTCAGGGCTCGGTGCAGAACGTGATGGAGGTGATGGCTCGGCAGGGTAACTATGTCTTCACTACGCCGCCAGCCTTAGTTGAACAGGCTATGGCTGGGGAAGGGGCGTTTGCCGAGCGTCAGCACCCTCGTTTCCAAGAAATTCGCGGCCTGTTTCCTATTCCTTCTATCACCATGCATTTTGTGATCGCAGGCGATGGCGGTGTGACCGATATGGCTGCGCTTGAAGATAAGCACATCTTAATCGGCCGAGGTACTTTTGGCGCTCGGGAAGCTACTCGGTATCTAGAGCTGTTTGGGCTGGAAGAGAAAGTGCGTGTTGCTGACGCTTCTATTGGAAGTGGGCCAGATGCGTTAAAAAATGGTCAGATTGATGCCTTTGTGACGGCCAGCTCCTTCCCAACCCCGAATGTGATTGAAACGGCTGCCAGCATGCCAATCACTCTGGTTAGCTTTAGCGATGAGCAGATAGCGCAAACAGGCGCTGCTCGCCAGACGATTCCTGGTGGCACGTACCCTGGCGTGGACGAGGATGTGCAAACCACGTCACTACCGGTCATCGCTTACACGACCACACAAATGGATGACGATACCGCGTATGCCCTGACAAAAACCTTTTGGGAGCGTCGCGATGCCATGGCTGAAGAAACGGCTTGGTGGAGCAGTATCTCGCCCGATATGCTGAGTAATATGGCCGGTACGCTGCACCCCGGTGCGCTGCGTTATTATGAAGAAGCGGGAGTCGATGTGCCTGACGCTCTTCGATAGAGGCTGTCTTAACAGCATTTTTTTGCACTGATAATACGCAACGGTCTGTAGGCCGTTGCGTTGTTTTATAGCGATAGGCAACTCGGCATGCATGCTCTTTTTTCGTCTCAGACGACTGATAACGCCACACCGAATGCGGTGGCGTCCCCTGGCTGGATTGCGTTAGGTGTCATTAGCGTTGGGTTTCATTTAGGACTTATTTTTTACGGTTTAACGCCCGCCCTGGTGAGCAGGCCATTGCATATGGCGCTACTGCTGCCTTGGGTGTTGATTTATATGGCTAAAACCCCTTTTCAGCGGATTAGCGGCTGGGGACTGACGCTATTGGGAGTAGCCGCTTGTGGCTATATCGCGCTTAATGAAGCCTCTCTGGCGAATCAGTATGGCTTTATTGATACCCATCTGCAGATGGCGATTGGTCTTTTCTTAATTGTACTGGCTCTGGAGGCCGCTAGGCGTGCGATTGGTTGGCCGCTGCCGTTGGTGGCGTTAGTGGCACTACTTTACGGCGCTTTCGGCCAGTATGTGCCTGGCGCATTTGGTCATCCTGGTTTGCCGCTGCAAAGCATGGTGGGGTCACTGACGATTGCGGAAGGGGGGTTATGGGGCTCGCTAACAGGGGTTAGTGTTGGTGTCGTGGCTATCTTTGTGATCTTTGGTGCGGTGCTGAATGCTGGCGAAGCTGGCCAAGGTTTCATGAATTTAGCGAGTGCCGTTGCCGGGCGCTTAACCGGTGGTGCAGCCAAAGTGTCGGTAATTTCATCGGCGTTGATGGGATCCATTTCAGGCTCAGCCTCAGCGAACGTTGCTTCTACTGGGGCGATTACGATTCCCTCTATGGTACGTTTGCGCTACCCGCGTTCGTTTGCGGGCGCGGTAGAAGCGGTAGCGTCTTCAGGCGGGCAAATAATGCCACCGCTGATGGGGGCGGGAGCCTTCGTCATGGTAGAGCTAACCGGCACGCCCTATACACAAATCATGGCCGCAGCAACGCTACCCGCTGTGCTCTATTTTCTGACGGTATGGATGGGCATTAATGCCTACGCAACGCGCCATGACTTGCAGCCGATTGATGCCAGCGAGCAGCCAGCCGCCAAAGAAGTGCTCATCACGTCACTCTTTTTTGCGGTGCCGTTTGTACTGTTGTTAGAGCGTATTTTTAACGGCGGGTACACACCTCAATATGCCGCCAGTATTGCGATATTTGCCGGTGCGGCGCTGCTGATGGTTGATGTTTCGCTGCGCTTCTCAATTGCTGGGTTTGCAAATCGCTTAGCGGATGCGGTGGTGACCGCAGGGCGGCAAATTGCCACCATTGGCGCGATTATTTTGTGTGCCTCCCTGGTGATTGGTGTGCTCTCGTTAACAGGCCTTGGCGTAAAGATTACGTCGGGTATCTTATCGCTCTCAAATGACCTGCTATGGCCTGCGCTATTGTTAACCGCACTGGCCTGCCTGATCTTGGGAATGGAGGTGCCAACAACAGCAGCCTATGTCATTTGTGTGTCGGTGGCAGGACCAGCGCTTATATCGCTCGGATTAGAGCCGTTGTTGGCGCACCTGTTTGTGTTTTGGTATGCACTGCTTTCGACGATTACGCCACCTGTCTGTGGAGGAGTATTTATCGCGGCGGGAATGGTGGGAGAAAACTGGCTGAAAGTAGCGCTTAAGGCCATGGCTTTGGGCATAGGGCTGTACATCATTCCATTAGCGATGGTCGCGAACCCTGACGTTATTCAGCTTGCTTTTAATCCAGCGGGTGCGTTGCTCGATGGTTTAAAAATAGCCGCTGGTTTAACGGCTATTTCGTTTGGTGTCATCGCCCGTAAAGCCATTTGGCTTCGCGTAATACTCATGGTGGCGGGTGCGGCTGTTATCTTTATCGTTTAAGGGTCTTGGCTTAATAGCAAACAGCACTTGGTTTAAAGCTCGCTAGCTTAAAAGCAGCGGGGACGTGGACGGTAACGGGGTGGTGGCATACACCACCCAGATATCTAGTGCAGGCCCCAGCGACTCCACCAGCTTAAGTTGCTCAGGCGCTTGACTCATGACCTCCTCAGCGCAAATCCCGGCCTCAAAGGTACCCGCTAGCAAGCCTTCAGCCACGGCAATCGTCGTGGGTGCTTCGATAATATCGCCAAAGCTGCTTAAATCTGTGTAATGGCGGGTAGCGGGTTGAATAGCCACATGGCGAGGGGTGGCAATGCCGCGTTGAGCAACTAACGCTAAAGGTTTGCTGCCTGCAATAAAGGCATCGACCGGATAGGCGCGGTGCATATAGCGGCCCACGCAATCGCTGTGGGCAAAGTGAGCAGTGCACTGGAGCAGGTGGCTTACTTGCCCTTCAATCAGCGCTTCAAACGCCTCTTCAAACTGTTCGAAAAGATGCAGGTTGGTGGATGGCTGAGCATGCTTTGCTAAATAGCGCAGAGCAATTAATTCATGATTGTTGCCGCTAGGGCCGAGGGTGGCAATTTGCACAGCGAATTCCTTCGAAAATAGTTATGTTGACTGCAAGGTAGTAGGGAGCCACTCAGTAACGCATTGTGAGAAACGTCATCTAACTTTCAAGCATTAACGGGCGTTGTTGCGTCTGCAAGTTAATGAATCGAAGCCCTAGCCACGCAAGGGAAACGTCGGGTAGGCATTCAGTAGGGTGTCTAGTTCATTGCATACAAAGCGTGGTTCAATCCACTGTGTCAGGTGTTCGTGAGCGTAGTGAAGAAAGCGTTGTGCTGACTGTGGAAGGCGCTGATCGTTACGCACGATAAATTGCCAGTGACTTTCAATAGGTAGCCCCTGAACGGGTAACACCACGAGGTCAGGGTGCTTATTAGGCAAGACGTGCTCGGATAACACTGCAACGCCCATATTGGCGGCCACGCTTACTCGTATGGCCTCGTTGCTGGCCATCTGTAATGTTTTTTGCATGGTCAGTCCGTGCTCTTGCAGCCAGCTGTCTAATAGCATACGTGTGGCAGAGCCTGGCTCACGTAGCAGTAAGCGCTCACTTAGTAGCTGCTCCATCGTCACGGTTTTCTGTTGAGCCAGCGAGTGGTCAGCGGCGGCAATGGCAACTAAGGGGTTGCGCATGAAGCGTGACGCGACCGCGTGAGCAAGCGCGGGCGGATGGCTAAAGACGTAAAGATCATCTTCCTGACGCTCAAAGCGCGCCAATACCTGTCGGCGATTACCGATATGAAGGGTGACATCGACGTCAGGGAATGCCTGACTAAAAGGCCCTAAGAGGCGTGGTAAGACGTATTGTGCAGTATTCACGAGCGCAATACTAAATCGCCCCTTGCTGCCATACTGTAAGTCACTGAGCTGATCTGCGAAGTCGTCAAAGCGCCCCAAAACATCCCGACTTGCCTGATAAAGCGCTTGCCCTGTGGCGGTCATCGTCAGTTGTTGGGCATGCTGTTCTAACAATGGGCTGCCTACCGCTTCTCGGAGGCGTTTCAACTGCTGTGAGACGGTGGGCTGGGTAAGATGAAGCTGCCTTGCGGCTTCGCTGATGGAGCCACATCTAACGACGGTTACGTATACCTGGAGCAATCTAAAGGTTAGATGGCGAATATTCATAGCAACCGAAACTCCTGGGGCGTCGCTTAGTGCATCATCACTGGGTCGTGGTGTCGATTAGCTTTATCAACGAATACCTGGCAAATCATCATGGAAAAGCTAGGAATTCCTTGCCGTTAATGGACAGGTGAAGACAAACGAGTTTAAACCACCTTACACTAAGATGGTGCACGTTGGGGTGCTCTCAAGGCCAAGAACATGGCTTTGAATAGCTTTGCAGAAAAACATGCTGTTATATTTGAAGTGTTTTTAAGCTAATAACTATAAGGAATTCCACCTATGATGATTCCCTTTTTAACTTCGCGTCCGCTTAAAACGCTGACGGCCAGTTTATGCATCGGCGGGTTGTTAGTCTCTCCACAGGCATTCTCTCAGCAAGCGATCTTGGAAGGTGAGCGCTTTCATCCCCAAGAGAGTAGCCATGGCATGGTCGCTACCAGTCACTTTCTCGCCTCAGAGGTTGCCCGTGATGTGCTTGCTGAAGGAGGCAACGCCGTTGATGCTGCCGTAGTGGCCGGCTTTGCGCTAGCGGTGACCCAGCCCCGTTCCGGTAATATCGGTGGCGGTGGTTTTATGCTGATCTCGGATGAAACAAGCGATGAGGTCATTGCCATTGACTACCGTGAAATGGCCCCTGCCGCTGCCTTTGAAGCCATGTTCCAAGATGAAAATGGCGATGCAGTAACCGAGCGTTCCCGCTTTACTCACTTAGCCGCGGGTGTTCCCGGCACCGTTGCGGGGCTAGCTCTGGCCCTGGAAGAGTACGGTACGTTAAGCCTTGCTGAAGCGCTGGAACCCGCCATTCGTCTTGCTGAAGATGGCTTCGCCGTACCTCCACGCTTTGTTCAAGGGCTACAAGAGACCAGAGAGCGCTTCGAGCCCTGGGATGCGAGCATGGCCAAGTTCTTTAAGGAGGACGGTAGCGCCTACGAAGTTGGCGATATTTTCAAGCAACCTGATCTAGCCGCGACACTCAGGCGCATTGCTGAACAAGGGGCTCGCGAGTTTTACGAAGGAGAAACAGCGGAGCTGATTGTTGCCGAAATGGAGCGTCACGATGGGCTGATTACCATGGAAGACATGGCGAGTTACGCTCCCATCATCCGTGAGCCCAGTCACGGTACTTATCGCGGCTACGATATTTACGCCATGAGTCCTCCTTCTTCGGGTGGTGCTCATATTGTGCAGATGCTGAATATTCTCGAAGAATACCCTATCGGTGAACTTGGCTTTGGTTCTGCTGAAAGCATGCACCTAATGGCTGAAGCCATGAAGCGTGCTTACGCTGACCGCTCGGAGTTCCTGGGCGATACTGACTTTGTCGATGTGCCTTTGGCCGGCATCACCTCAAAGGAGTATGCAGCCGAACTGCGTAGCCAGATTGGTGACCAAGCTACCCCTAGTGCAGACATTGCGCCAGGTAATCCGAACGACTACGAATCCAATGAAACTACCCACTTTTCCATTGTAGATGACGGTGGTCTGGCAGTTTCAAACACGTATACCATCAACTTCAGCTATGGCTCTGGCATCGTCGTGGATGGCGCGGGCTTCTTGCTCAACAACGAAATGGATGATTTCTCAGCCAAGCCCGGTGTGCCCAACGCCTATGGATTGATTGGCGGCGAAGCCAATAAGGTCGAACCAGGCAAACGAATGCTTTCGTCTATGACGCCCACTATCGTCAAGCAAGACGGCAAAAACTTCCTGGTGACTGGCAGCCCCGGCGGTTCACGTATTATCACCACAACGCTGCAGGTGTTAATGAACGTGATTGATCATGATATGAATATCCAATCAGCGGTTAGCGCACCACGCATGCACCACCAGTGGCTGCCTGATGAGATTCGTGTTGAGGCAGGCTTTAGCCCAGATACGCTTAACTTGCTGGAAGAGCGTGGCCACACGGTCAGTCAGCAGTCTGCCATGGGCGCTGCTCAGTCAATCATGATCAAAGATGGAATGTTCTTTGGTGGCGCCGATCCTCGCCGCTCCACCTCATCTGCTATTGGCCTGTAACGTTACGTTAAACGTTTAGCACCCCGCCCTGAGTTCTCAGGGCGGGGTCTTTCTGGCACTGTGCCTAGCGACCCTGTTAGACCCTTAGTTAAATTATCACCGCTGGCTATTAGCTATTACCACTGCTTATTAATGAGTAGCGATGAGGTAATATTATCGATATAGATGATTATCTATGATTTTATTTCAATATATTATTAGTTGTCTAGCGTCATCACTCGCAAAATGCAGTCTCTTTTGACCCTAAGGAGCAGTGGTGATGCCAGATATTGTGGTGATGTTTTTTTTATTGGGGCTAGTCGCCGGAGCGGTGAAGTCGGATCTTCAGGTACCTAAAGCGACTTACGACACCTTAAGTCTGTTATTAATGCTCACCATTGGCTTAAAGGGGGGAATGGCACTGCATGGCAATATCCATTGGGGGTTGATGCCAGAACTTACTGGCGTTGCGCTGTTGTCAGCGTTTATACCGCTAATGCTGATGCCGGTGTTGCGCCGCTGGGTGCGTCTTTCCGCCGCCGATAGCGCTAGCATTGCGGCTCACTATGGCTCGGTCAGTGCGGGTACGTTTGCGGTCGCTCTGGCGTATGTGGAGGCACGTCAGTTAGCGGTGGGGAGTGAGGTAACGCTCTATTTAGTTGCGATGGAGCTGCCCGCGATTATGGTGGCGATTGCCCTGTTTAGGCGCTATCAAGGCGCCGCTGTTAAAGAGAGCACCAGCAAGTTATGGCATGAAACTTTAACCAATCGTGGCGTTATCCTGTTAGCGGGTGGGGTCGCGATCGGCACGCTATATGGGCCATTCCAGGGGGAAGAAGTCACCGCACTGTTTACTGGGGCTTTTAAAGGCGTACTGGCGTTGTTCCTGCTAGAGATGGGGTTGACCGCCGCGCAGACGCTGCGCCCAATGCCATGGCATCATTGGCGCTTAGTGACCTTTGCACTGGTCACGCCACTGATGTTGTCACTGCTGGGGATTCTGGTAGGTACGCTAGTTGGTTTGCCAGTGGGTTCTGTGGTGATTCTTGCCGCATTGGCCGCCAGTGCCTCCTATATAGCGGCGCCGGCCGCAATGCGCGCAGCTATCCCTCAAGCGAACATTGGCCTTGCGATGCTAGCGTCACTCGGCATTACTTTTCCTCTCAACGTGATGCTTGGGATTCCTCTTTACCATAGGCTATTGGAGTACTTAGTTAACTAACAAATAGGTTGGGCTATCGCCTCAATTTGGCTTTCCTGTTATTGGAATAACTTATTGCTTAATTGAAGTTTAACGCCAGTGTCTTGCTGATGAGGCTGGCGTTTTTAGTTTATTTTCCTGTTTTAAAAGGTTTTATAGATATATTTGAATGGTTCTTTAACGTACTTAGTTCAGCAGCACTATTTGCTGACCCGTGTATATTTCCCCTGGAAGCAGCACGAAAAGCCGAGGAATAGACACGTTAAGTCATCGTTACCCTCGTATTCTTTTGTAACAGTGATGTGATCGCAATGCTGTTGAAGTGTTGAAAGTGCGATGACGCATTGTGCTTAATTAGCTGGTATAGATGAAAGGGCAGTATACCTTATAGAAAGCATGTTTATTGCTAACGCCTTAGATGATAAATCTCAAGAACTCCTGCTGAACGAAGAACATCGCTGCTGATAAACCTATTAAAAACTCAATAATAACGAGGTCTATAAGATGGAAGATAAACCAAAAAGGGTTCGTCAAAAACCCAGTCTCGGGCTTGCGCTTGTGCCCGTTTTGCTGACACTAGTCGCCATCGGGGTGCAAATTTTCTATTTTGGTGACTTCACTCCGCATATCCCGCTGGCCATTGGTCTAGCCATTACCTCGCTGGTTGGGGTTAAACTTGGCTTCCGCTGGAAGCGCATAGAAGACGGTGTATTTCACGTTATCAACGTGTCCTTACCATCGGTTTCGGTGCTGATCTTAGTGGGCATGATTATTGGCGTCTGGATTGCTAGCGGCACCGTGCCCAGTCTGATCTATTACGGTCTACTGCTGTTGTCTCCTGCTTTCTTCCTTGCCGCGGCGATGCTGATCTGTGCGGTGGTATCGGTTTCTTTGGGAACCTCATGGGGCACCGTGGGGACGGTGGGCCTAGCCCTTGTTGGTATTGGTGCTGGGTTTGAAATTCCGCTTTACTGGACCGCCGGCGCGGTTGTTTCCGGCGCCTTCTTTGGCGACAAGATTTCGCCACTGTCGGATACCACTAATCTGGCCTCTGCGGTGACCGGTAATGATGTGTTCTCGCATATCAAAAACATGATGCCGACGACGATTCCAGCCATGCTGATTGCGTTAGTTATCTATCTGGTGGTGGGGTTCACCATGATTGATGACCAGGTGGCATCGTTTGAGCGTATCGACGCTATTACTGCATCATTAGATGAGCACTTTACTATTTCTGTCTGGCTACTGTTGCCAGCGCTGTTGGTTATAGGGTTGGCTGTTAAGAAAATGCCGCCGATTCCTTCCCTGTTTGCTGGCGTAGTGGCCGGTGCGATAACCGCCATGCTAGTTCAAGGTGTTGGTCTCCACGACATTGTCACTTATGCCAACTATGGTTACTCCATCGAAACGGGTGTGGAAGCCATGGACAGCCTGCTGAACCGCGGTGGCATCCAATCGATGATGTGGACCATTTCGTTGATCCTGATCGCTTTGGGTTTTGGCGGGGCGTTGGAAAAAACGGGCTGCCTGGAGACTATCATCAAGGCCATCATGTCCAAGGTGCGCTCGTTCAAAGGTGTTCAAACCTCGGCAATTGCTACTTCCTTTGCAACTAACCTAGTGGCAGGCGACCCCTACCTATCTGTTGCGCTACCGGGACGCATGTACGCGCCGACTTATCGTGGCCTGGGCTACTCGACCCTGAACCTGTCACGGGGTGTGGAGGAAGGTGGAACATTGATGTCGCCACTTATTCCTTGGAATGCTGGTGGCGCTTTTGTCATTAGTGTACTAGGGCTAGGCATTGGCGAGGGTAGCGTTGAGAACCTGCTGTATATACCGTTGGCCTTTGCCTGCTGGTTATCGCCCTTAATCGGTATTCTATACGCACAAATGGGCTGGTTTTCGCCCAAGGCAACTGATGCAGAGCGTGCTATGTGGGAAAAACAGGGAGAAGCGATTGCCTCTTCCGAAGCGCTGGGAGCTGCTGCTGACGCAGTCGTTACTAGCCCGACGCCAGCTCCAAGCTCAAGTTGATCGTCACTAGTCGTTACGTATTTTACCAATAAGACAGCACCCCGGCTTGCCAAAGACGGGGTGTTTGTCTTTTGAAATAAGCATTGTTTGCCGACAACTGAATTGCTGCAACTTGGGCTTGCCTGCGCGCACGCCTGAATGAAACCAGGAGGATAGTAATGACTACAATGCATTCAACCGTGGTCATTGGTGGCGGCATCGTGGGTATTTGCTGTGCGCTATATCTGCAAAAGGAGGGGCTCGACGTAACGCTCGTAGAGCCCGCTATGCCTGGCGATAGTACCGCTAAGTGGAGCTGCGGCCAGATTGCGGTAAGCGAAATTATTCCTCAGTCCAAGCCTGGTATTATCAAAAAAGTGCCTGGGTGGCTGTTGGACCAAACAGGACCGTTGGCGCTGCGGCCATCAGCATTACCAGGGCTATTACCCTGGATGCTGCGCTTTATCACCCATGCGCGGCGTTCGCGCATCGATGCTATTGCTCATGAGCTAGCGACCTTAACGCGCTGTGCTTTCCAGGATTATGAACCCCTGCTTGCGCAGTGCCGTCGTGGCGATTTGATTGGTCACCAACCAACCCTTGAACTATTTGACGATGCGGCTGGGTTGGCCCATGAGCAAACTTATGCAGAGCTACGTCGCGCGCAAGGGTTTGCTTCCGAAACGCTGAATGCAGAGCAGATTGCTGCGATGGAGCCAGCGTTTGCGGGGCGCTTTTCTTACGGCTTGTTGTTGTCAGATTGGCGCACGGTGTGCGATACCGAAACCTTCCTCACCGAGCTTGCTCACAGCTTTGTAGAGCAGGGCGGCAAGCTTGTTCAGGATAGTGTGTCGCGTATTGAAAGCCAGAGAGGGCGTGCCGTTGGTGTGGCTCTGGCTAGCGGTGAGAGGCTGCCAGTCGAGCAACTGGTGGTCGCCGCAGGCAACGGCAGTTCGGTGTTTTTCGAAACATTAGGCATTAAGGTGCCGTTGATTAAGGTCGGTGGCTATCAGGTATTGCTACCCAACCCTGGTGTCGACTTAACCCACGCCACTTTTTATGCTGATGGCGGCTTTGGCCTGATTCCAATGGAGCGAGGGCTACAGATCGGCGGCACGATTGAGTTTGCTGGCAAGCATGCTAAACCGAATTTCAAGCGTGCGGAGATCATTCTAGAAAAAGCCAAAACGATACTGCCATCATTGAATACGGCTGGTATGGAGTTTGGCGCTGGCTGGCGGCCTTTGTTGCCTGACACCAAGCCGGTGATTGATAAATCACCACTGCTTGAAAACGTGGCGATGGCTTTTGGCCATGGACAATTGGGGCTGACGCTAGGTGCCACGACGGGGCGGTTGGTAGCTGACATGCTACAAGGACGTGAGAGTCAGGTGGATCTCAGTCCTTTCAATGCAACACGTTTTACCATGGCTGGTGGCTGATTGCCGACACAGGGGGAAGCAAAGGGGAGGGCCCGTCTCTTGGCTAGGAGACGGGCTGTTTGTCTTCACTATCTACGATTTAGCGCACTTAGTGATTATGTTCTGCGTGACTGCCAAACGTTGCGTTGAACTGAACCATTCCCACCCACTGCTCATCGTGCCCTGCAAAGTCTTCGCGGGTCAGTTGCGTGCGCACGAACATGTTATCGCGCACATGCCAAGTAAGCTGTGCGCTTTGCCGCCAGGACGTGTCTTCTGAAACGATCGTGGTAGGGTGGGTGCCCATCACTTTATTGGTTAACCCTAAGGCTTCTGCCCGCAGACCAACTTCCCAGCGTGGCGCGATACCGTAAACAGCGTCGATGTAAGCACCATCTTGTTGCTCAGTGTAGTGATCGTGTGCATGAAAGTGATCATGGTGTTGCACATGTTCTTGCAAGTCACGTTCGCTATAGAAGTACTCCGCACCTAATTGCCAGTTGCCTTGGTAACCGGGCTGTTCCGCATCGTAGTTAAACCGCGCATCTAAGCCTGCGAACCAGTTATCGCCTTCAGCGGTATGGGCATGGTGACCATGGTCATCGACACGCACATACTGGCTGTTCATACCTGCAGACGTTCCCAGCGTTAGCTGCTTATTCGCACCGATGTCTGGGCGGTATTTAGCGAAAATTGTGCCCACGCGAGGGCCGCTGGCACGATCCTCATAGCCCCCTTCATCAAAGCGGCTGAAGCCCTCACCCTCGCCTTGAAACAGTTCGCTACCCAGCGTCCAGGTGCTGTTTGGAGACCAGGTTAGCTGTAGACCGGTATCCAGAAGGCCGTGCTCTCCAAACAAATACTCATTGACCAGTGGGCGCTCAACAAAATCCCAAGCGTGAGGATGTCGGCTGTTAATGTAGCCTATATCGGAAAGAAACTTACCGGCTTGTAAGCGCAGCCCGTTAGGCAGCGTACGCGTCGCAATAAAAGCCTCTTCCAGCGTGATATCGTCTTCTGTTAGCGAAACAACGGCCTTGCCTTCAAAGTGGGCGGTTTGTCCTTCGATGGCTACTTCAGAGTGTCCCAGGTTAAATCCATTGTCGAGATCATGGCTATGGCCACTGTGGTCATGCCCTCCTTCATGATCGTGACCGCCTTCATGCCCATGGCTGAAGCCAGCAGGCGAGTTGTCATCTCCTGAAAAGCGGTTGTGGTAAATGCCTTCCACAACTAAGGAAACGTTGATGCTATTTTCAGTGTCGTCATGCTCATGATCATGGCCAGTATGATCATGAGCATGGCTAGTGTGATCATGGGCGTGGTCGTGCCCATGATGGTGATCATCTGCATAGGCAGCGGAGCTAACAAGCAGAGCAGTGGCAAGCGGTGTAAGCAGAAATAAAGAGCGTGACACAGGTGTATTCCCTTAAACGTTAGAATTAAGCGCATCAAAGGATATGTTATATTGTATCAATAATGCAATTGTGCTGAATTCTGTCGCTGCAGGTGGTTAGCTTCGAGGAGTGTGAGGCGCTTAAGAAAATCTGACCGAAATGTTGCCCCGCCATGCCTAAACAGGCCCTTTTCAGACCGCAGGCACAAAAAAAGCACCCGTAGGTGCTTGATTTGAAGGGGTGTCTGGTGGAGGCGGCGTCCCGCTTAAAGTTAATTTAAGCTATTGTTTTTATTTTATATTAACTAGGTGTGTTTTTAAATATGCCCCCAATTATGCCCCCGCTTGTGACGTGTTAAGCCTTTTAACCCGTGCTTTGAACCCAGACACCGCACTGAGGAGAATTTTTCTCTATGCTTGGGTGCTCTTTATCCCGCTATTGGCTCATGGCTATGGTGCGTTAGGTCGTGAAAGTGAATACCTGTCGCTTTAATAACGGCGGTCATCGTTCGTAACGTTGGATTGCCCTTGGGGGATAGTGCCCGGTACAAGCTTTCGCGTGACACCTTGGCACGTTCTGCAATAGCAGCCACACCACCTTGGGCTTCAACTACATGACGTAGCGCCATGAGAAAGGCAGACTCGCCGCCTTCTTCGTCCAGTTCATCGAAGGCGGTGCGTAAATAATCCAACGCCATATTGGGATCATCGCGCAGCATCTCGACAACAGCAGCATCGTGGCTTTTCATGTCTGTGCTCTCCTTCGGTGGTCGGTTAAAAACGCCTTGGCTTGATCTATATCGGCTTGCTGGCGTTTCTTGGTACCACCGACTAATAACATCACCATACGGCGGCCTACCTTCGCGTAATAGACGCGGTAGCCCGGCCCGTAATCAATTCGCAGCTCCATTACGCCGTCACCCACTGCCTTGGCGTCGCCTGCATTACCTGCGGCTAGCCTGTTAAGACGTGTCAGCACCCGCATGGCAGCCATTCGGTCTTTAGCCTTCACGGCGTTCAACCAAGCCTGAAATGGGTCGTGACCGTCAGCGGTCAGGTAGTGCGTAAGCTCTATCATCGGCTTATTGTAGCTTAAAAGCTACAATGACGGACAAGTTCTTAAGACAATTTTATTAACCCCTTGTTTGGCAATGAAAGGCGCGGTGGTGGTTGTGGCTGAGTGGTGGACGGTTGACCAATAAGCCGCCTCACTTATCCTGCCTTGTCGTTACCGCTTCGCTGCATGGGGCTTCGCCCCATACCCCATTGGCCGGGTGCCTACCTAGCTGGCCTTGCCTAACCCATAGCGTGACAAAATCACCAGAATGCCAAGCGCCAGCCCGGAGCGCCCAGGCCATGCCGCCGGGTTGCTTTGGGTTGTTGTATCGCGTGCCTACGGCGGGGGTAGTTTAGCCGCCACCATAGTGGAGAGTGGGCACCTTTTCGGCTTCACGCCAGCCCGCCTAAAGGCCATTTAAATCAGCGTGATAGCGCTTTGAATGTGGCATTTATTAGACGGTGGCCACGGTATGCAGGGCATAGGGCCATCGGCGGCATGATGGGGTAATAACAAAACAACAACCAACCCCTGAAAATTTGCCGTGCATAGGCAGATTGCGGGACTGATTGCCCCCGTACTGCCGGGGTAGGTGGGGGAGTACCTTTTTCATTTTCCTGCATGTCGGAGCGCCAGCGGCAGCCACAAAAAAGCCGCGAAGCTGGTTGCCCTTCGCGGCTTAGGTAAGCGGCCTACTGGCTAGTATTCAAGCCGCTCAGGTGCATTTACCATGTAGAAGGGTGAAAGCCTTAGTTCAATGTGAGCGCTGTTGTAGCCAGTGCCCTCAGGGGCGTAGAAGTTCGCTTCATCGCGGGCTTCATTCAGCACTGCTACACGACCTTGTAGCTCTGCCACCTCGATAGCGTCTAGCAGTTCGCGCTCTGCTTTCGTTATGGCGGCTTTACCGACCTCATAGCCTACGCCACGTTGCAGACTCCCCAACTCGGTAAGTTCGGCTTGTAGATCGGAACGCATTTTTTCCAGCCCACGGCGGGCGGCGGCTTGTTTCTCTGCCTGTTCGGCTGCTTTTTCGGCAGCCTTGCGGGCCTTCGCTAGCGTGGTGGTGGCTTGCCCCTTGGCGGCTTCGTCTACCTCACCTAGCAGGGCGCTTGCTTCAAGGCGCTCCACTTCTTCGGCAGCGCTTCGAGCTTTGGCTTCCAGATCGGCGACGATGCTACCGCTATCTTTCATGGCGGCAACGGTAGCGTTGATCTTATCGACACGTTGTTGAAGATCGGCCATTGCCTGAGTAACTGCCTCCAATGCTTGCGGTGAAGCCTCTGGCCTAGCTTTTACGATAGAGGCTAGCGTCTTTTCTGCCTGCGTTTGCGCTTCACTACATTCAACATGGGTAGCATGGTTTTCTTCAAACCGGGTGCGTGCCTGCTTAAGCTTGTTCCGGATGTGATGTAACTCTTTGTGAATAGTGTCATCACGATGTGTAGCGCTGCGCTCCAACTTTTTAGTCAGGTATTCCACTACCTTTTGAACCTGCTCAGGGGGAGCTGGGTCGTCAATGATTAGACCATGTGGTCTTTCTTGCCGGGTCAAATATGTGAGGTGCCCTTCAGCTGTCTCCATTTGATGCCGTGCTTCTGACGCTTTGACAGTGGCAGCACTTACCGCCTTTTGGGCTTGCTGGTGTTGTTCAAGCCATTCTTTCCAGGTGGTTAGATCGTTATTCATTGGGTTGTCTCGCTTTTGGGTTGTTTAATTTCAGATAACAGCAGCAGCCAGCCAGCGGCGTTAACATCGCCAGCACTGGCCATTTCGTTGAGCATTCGCGCCAGCTCGGCGCGCCGCTGTTGGGTTGGGTAAATTTGGGAACCGCGTTTCTTCATTTTCGTACCACTTTTATTTGCCCTTAATCGGGCCTTATTGGGGCTTTTCGTTAGTGTTGGCCTATCGCAAGTGTCTACCTCCCGGCAGCGCTATACGCTGGCCTTTGCTGCTGAGTGGCAAGGGCTTGAGGTGTACATTTCGCCGGGGGCCACCTGTACATGCTTTGCCTGAATAAGCTGGGGACGGTGTACAGGTCGCACAGGTGATAAACCGCACCGTTACGCGAATACTGCCCACCTGCGGTGGTACACGCTGGGTAGCCGAAAATTTCCCGAAATCCGGGGCTTGCTGCCCCCGTGGCCCAGGGTATTGAACGCCAGAAGAACCTAGGTTTTTATTGCGGGGAACTGGCGGGCTATTCTTTTTGTCCATACAATAAAACCTATGATCATCGACTATGACCCAAACAAAAGCGCCCGGAACGAACAGGAGCGCGGCCTTCCTTTCACGGCGGCAGAGCGCTTTGGTTGGGACGGGGCTGTATTTTCGGAAGATACCCGCAATGACTACCCAGAACGGCGCTTCATTGGTTTGGGGAAGATAGGGGAAAGGGTGCACGTGGTGTGCTTTACACCTATCACCGATGGCATTCGGGTTATCAGTCTCAGGAAAGCCAATGCACGGGAGGTGCGGCGCTATGAAAACGCGACTCACGAATAAAGACGGCGAAGTAAGAGAGTTAACAGACGCGGACGTAAAGCAAATGCGGCCCATGGCTGACGTGCTGCCCGTTGCCCTGCAACGAACAATTGGTAAGCGTGGGCGACAGCAAGCCCCCACTAAGGTGAAAACGTCAATACGCCTTTCTCCCGAAGTAATAGAGCATTTCAAAGCAGAGGGTGAAGGCTGGCAGCGTCGTATTGACCAGGCGCTTAAAACCTATATCCGCGAACATGAGCACGGTTAGCCAAATTGGTTGCACACTCATTGCTCAAGCTGCCGTTTTAGCCAACGGTTAGCCGCTTGACGGCCTGCGTTGTTCTTAACGTGGGTGCGCTGTTCCTGCATGGCGGCTTGCTCCCAGGCAGTGCTATACCCTTCGGCTAGCTGCATGGCGTCGCCGTGTTGTCGGGTGGCCAACCGTAGGCGAATAAAGCGCCTATCTTCTGCCAGCAGACCACACCGTTTCTCTATCAGCGCTAGCCATGGCTCTATGCGAGTGGTCACGTTGGCGCGCCGTTGGTGTTGTCGTTGGCGGTTACCGGGCTTGCCTTGCGACTGGGAAGCGCCAGCGGTGGCTTGCATCTGAGCAATACGGGCAAGTAAGGCTTCACCGTTCATGCAATGGCCCCCGGTGGAATATCAGCGGGCGACAGCTCGCCACGCGCCAGCCAACCAATAATCAGTGCACGGCCTTCCTCAAGTGATGCCCGTAAGCGCTCGCGTTCTTCGTGTTCAAGTCGTCGCTTAACGGACATAACGCGGTATTGGCGGGCATCTATTGCGGCTTGCTGTTGTATGCGGCTTACCCGCTCCCTTGGCAGGGGTGGGAACATGCGCCTAAATGACTCGGTGATATGCCATTCCCAATCATCAAGGGTTCTGGTGGGAGTGGTTTGCGTACAGTTAATGACACCAGTCCAAGGCGCTGCGGCTTCGCCTACGCGCTTAAAATCAACCCCGGCAGCTTCACCTTTGCGCTCAAACGTCCAGCGGTAGTACCGGGTAAGGTATTCCGTTTCCCCTAGCTGGCTGCTGACTACCAAGCCCCAGGTGCTGGCCATGGGTTCCCCATAGCGCCCTAGCGTATCGCTTGACCATTCCCCGCTCATGGGGTTGATGTTGGCGGGATCAACGGTTTGACGTACCACACGCCAAGGGCGAATAGGGGCAGCGGCGCGGGGCTGCATAGGCCCACCCATCAGGTGAAGGTATTTATCCCAAGCGCCAGCAATGGCCGCCTTGCGTATGGCGTCCAGTATCGCGGCGGCTTCTGGCTCTGGCCGGGTGGCGGCTTCCCAATCAGCAACGCGCTGCTCATCCTTTAGGCGGCGCACTTCACGCCATACTGTGACGGAAGGCAGGCCCACAAATTGAAACTGACGAATACCCCAGCAGGCAGCCCACGCTTCTATACGGGGTGCGCTGGTTTCGAGTGGCTTTCCGTAATGGTCGAGGTTATCGCCCGGTACGCCTTGGCGGTTGTGCTGCTTACCGTTGATGTTCTTCGCCACGTACTTAGCCACGTAACCCGCTGCGCTCCCTTTGCGTCGGTCGATCTTGACCGCTTTAAATCGGATGCTGGTGTTATGGGCTACCTCTTCCGGTGAATCTTCCAGCGCATAGTGGCGTAAAATTTCGATGACGCGGGCTTCATCTTCCGGGCGCATCCATAACAACAAGTGCCAGTGCGGGGTGCCATCGTGGTGAGGCTCAACAACCCGGATGCCGTAAATACCCAAACCTTCACGTTTCAGTTTGGCGCGGGCCTTAGCCCACTGGTGTTGCAGGCAGGCTTGGACTTCACGAGGATTAGAGCCATCGTATTTGTGGTTCAGACTGCCGTTATGGCGTACCGCGTGCTTGCGGGCCGATGCGGTGGTTGTGATAAACAACCCGCAATGTCCTAACCGCTCGGCTTCGCGCTCAGTATCAGCAATACGTAACATCATTTCGGCATAGCGAAACTCAGGGTTAGCCAGGCCAAGCTCTGTTAGTTCTGCCAGCGTGTACTGGTCGCCCTCTTGGTTGGTGGCGGTGATCGCTTCCAGTAGGCGAGCATTTCGAGTGGCTTGGTCGATACGGCGGCGGTAGCCTTCGTTGCTCACGTAGATACCCGCCCGTTTCTGGGTACGGCCTAACAGCCGTTGCCGCTGCTCACGGCGGCGACTGGTTAAGCGGCGAAGCTGCCGACGCCACCACAATGGGCAAGCGAGCCGCAACAGCTCCCCGGTGCATGTATATCCCGTGGGCGGGGTTAGATGATGCTGGGTGGCACGGCGGCGGGCGCGTTGCAGCGCGTAGATAGGGTCGTTGAGCCTTGCGGTTTCCAGTTCAACGGCGCGGGCTTGGGCGGTGGCGTGGTCGATCAAGGCTTGATCGTCGTTGCTACACTTCCACGGGCCACAGCTCAGCAGCGAATCAGCAAGGGCTTGTCGATCAATAAAGGCGGCGTGGCTGGTCATATCGCCCCCTTGCCACTTACCGGGCGTGGCTTCTCAGCGCCAGCGCCAACCCCAACGGATTGGCATGGATCGGCAAGGCATAGGCGTGCCCCATACCGTGTGCTATTCTCTGGTTTGGCGTTTGCTGTGGTAGGCGGCGCGGAGAAGGCCCAGCCATTGCGCTGGGCTTTTTCATGGGTGCTAGTCAGCATCGCGGCCCCCTTCCAAGTCAGCGCCAGCTGGGTCGATGCATTCATCAAGTAGGTCGTGGGCCAAGGTAGCGGCACGCTTCCCCATACAGCTCAAAGCCGTTGCCCAGGCAAGTGCTTGCTGTTCGGTCAGCCCTTGGCTCAGGTAAGCCATGTCACCTATGACAGTTGCCAATTCTTTTTGGGCTTCGGCAATGTCGCGCAGCTCAACCATTTGTTTTATGGATTGATCATTTATATGACTCATGCAGCCACCGCCTTAGGAAGCAGCGCTTCCAGGTTGCGAGCGATGGCTTGAAGCTGCTCAAGCGCGTCATGTGGGGCGCGTTGGCAAGGGGGCAAGTACACGCTGTAAGTCTTAGAAACGGCGGCGGGGTTGTGCAGGTCAGCACAGCGGCTAACGCTTACATTCAGTTGAAGTAGCACGCCCGAAAAATCGACGCTAACCCAATAGCTGCCTTGGGTGCTGGTAGTCAGTGCCCGCGCTTGAATACGGGCAATGGCGTCCCGGTGGGCTTGGGGTATTTGGTAGTGGCTCATGCTGGCACCTCACTACGCACGCGGCTTAGTGCCTGCTCAATGGTGGGCTTGGTGATAGGGTCGATGTGGAAAGGCGCTAGCAGTTCAAGTAAGCGCTTTAGCTGAGGGGTGGTTAACTTCATGACACGGCCCCCACGCTGCGCTTGGCAGCCTCAAGGGCGCGGGTTTCTAGCTGTTGGGCTTTTTCAATGTGGTGGTTGTAACGCTTAAGGCGGGTGCGCGTGCTGGAATCGGCAAACAGTGCGGCTTTCGCCATTTGGCGATGCGCTTCGGCACGGCTGGATAAACTGCGGGTAATGAGATTGGACAGGCGTAATTGTGCCACGGGTGTGACTCCTTTGGTGTTGGAGTCGCCACGGTCCTTCCTACGGGATTGGGTGGCGACTATACGCGGGGTAGGAATACCGGCACCAAAGGAACCCGGCCAGGCCGAAGCCTGCCCACGCATAGCCGCCATAACTGACGGGCACAAAAATAGCGCCGTCAATGGGGCGCTTTTGCGCCTTTGGTGATTCGGGTTCCTACGCCCGACTGACGATTTTGCGCCAGCACTTGAAGCATAGCGGGGAGTGGGGGTAGGGGTCAACATTATGCAGCCCCCTCTTGGCGGCTCGCTTCAATGCGCTGTTGAATCCACTCGTCTATTTCCGACTCTACCCAGGCCACAGCGCGTGGCCCAATGCGCACGGGTTTCGGGAAGTCGCCGCGGGCAATGCCGCGATAGATACCGGAAACGCTTTGGGCGGTTTTCTTTTGCACAAGCGCCAGCTTGATCAGGTCGGAGGTTAATTCAGTTGCTGGGGTAGCCATGCCGTTAACTCCTTTGGTTACTTATGGGCATGGCTGGAAGGATGGCTAGAAACTTTATTGCTGTAATGGGTAAGTTTTTGGAGAAACTTACCCATTACTTTTTAATAGGGGGTGCGGGAAAGCCCGACTTCCAAGCAGCTTTAATAATTGGGCTGGCTTCGTCATAACCATTTTTAATCTTATCTGGAGTACTGTTAAGCGTTTTTGCAGCTTCTAAAAAACCGCTACCACCTATCGGATATTTATTTGGATCTTGTTGATGTAGTGCGTAAAAAGCTCCCACTAATTCATGCCCTTGTTGTTTAGTGCGTGCTTTCTGTCTTTTCCTACCAGCCTTCTCAGTTTTTTTCATACCACCATGTTCACCAAGGTAGGCATCTTCATTTTGCATGACGCGGGTGAAGGCGTAGTTAAGTGTATCCATGGCCACTTGAGGAGGTGGAAAATGGTTGTCACTGGCTGAACTAATCTCTTCCAAGCTAAGACGGAGCGGCTCTGTGCGAGCCATGTGAACATTTTCCTGTAACCGCTCCAGCTCTTCACAATGCTGCTTTAAGTGCTTAGCTGCCGTATCAAAATCGCAGCCAGTACGAAGCGCATGAAAAAGCAAAGCCATACCCGCACTCCCCTTTTCCAAAACTGGATATACATCTTCCTCGTCTGTAATCCCCGGATAAAGTTCTTCAAGGCGCTGTTCAATTTTAGTCAGTGCTTCGACGGCATTACGCAGCAAATCATCATCCATGATTGGCCACTCCCTTATAGATCGGCACCACGTTACTTGCGCCATCGCGTAAGGCGTCTAGGTAATCGGCCCAGCTTTGCAGCATTTCCCGGCGTTGTTCTAAGTGCGTGGTGCGGTTATAGGCGCGGCCGTTGCTGTCTCTCACCTTGTGGGCTAGCTGCTGCTCTATGTACTGCTCTGGGTAGCCAAGGCGCTCTGCCAATATCGTGCGAGCCATGGCCCGGAAACCGTGGGCGGTCATTTCACCCTTAAAGCCCATGCGGTCTAGTGCCGCTTTGATGGTGGTGTTGCTCATTGGGCGCTTACTACTTCGGGCACCAGGAAACACGTATTCACCCCGGCCCGTTAGGCGGTGCAGCTCTGCCAGCATGTCGATGGCTTGGCGGGGTAGGGGCACTATCAGCGGATCAGCGTTTTTGCTTGGTTTAAAGGCCCATTCCCCGTTGTCAAAGTCGATATCTTCCCACCGGGCTTGGCGAAGCTCACCAGGGCGCACAAATACCAATGGCGATAACTTGAGGGCGGTAATGGTAACGGGCATACCGCCGTAACCGTCGATAGCGTTCAACAGCGGTGGAAGTTCTGCGGGGTCAGTGATGGCTGCATGATGGTTGGTCTTTGGGGTGCGGAGTGCGCCTTTCAGGTCGGGGGTTAGGTCGCGTTCAGCACGGCCCGTAGAAATAGCGTAGCGGAATACTTGCCCGCACAGCGTTTTTACCCGGTGGGCGGTTTCCAGATGGCCGCGCTTCTCAATTTTGCGCAGGCATTCCAGCAGTTCAGGCGGCGTTATATCGGTAATTGGCCTGTGGCCTAAGGCTGGGAAAGCGTCGCGGGTGAGCCGTGACTTATTGCGCTTGTAGTGGTCGGGTACCACTTCATGGCGATGGATATGCTCAAGCCATTCAGTGGCCACCGCCTTAAAGGTGTTTTCAGCGGCTGTTTTGCCAAGCTCTTTGGTGACACGCTTGGTGGTGCTGGGGTCTAACCCTTGTGCTAGCAGCTTGCGGGCTTGGTCGCGGGCGTCTCTGGCGGCGGCAAGACTTACTTCTGGGTATACGCCAATGGCTAAGCGTTTTTCTTTGCCGTGGAAGCGGTACTTCATGCGCCAGTAAGTGCCCCCAGTTGGGGTAACTTCAAGATACATGCCCCCACCATCGGTAAGGCGGTAGGTTTTCTCTTGGGGTTTGGCGCTGCGCACGGCGGTAGCCGACAGCTTATTGCTAACGTGGGCCATTTGGGGGCACCTCATCGGTGAAGGCTCATGGTGCCCCCAGATATGCCCCCTATGGTGGGGGCATGTCAAGGTATTGGGTGAAAACTCCTGACAACAAAAAAGCGCCCGGAGGCGCTTCATTGCTGGGTTTATGGGAAGTTTTGATAACTTCTGAAACCTTTATGTGGTGGAGGCGGCGGGAATTGAACCCGCGTCCGCCAGCACGCGCCTATTGGCTCTACATGCTTAGATTTCGTCATTTGCTTTAACGCAACTGACTCCGACGATCAGGATTCAGTCACGCGAGCCTTCTAAGTTTAACGATTGATGAGAAGACACCACCAACCGCGGTCCTATCAGCTTTAGCTCGTATCCCATCAGTGATGAATAGGCACATCACCTTTGGGCCAGACAAGAAGCTAACAGTGTTTAAGCTGCTAGCGCGCCTTGAGCGTAGTTTTCGTCATTTGCGACTATTTTTCGTGATGTGGGATTTACGAGATACATCACGCTCTCGGCATGCACCGCAAGGGTTGTCACCGGCGTCGAAACCATGTCGCCCCCTGATTACAGATGAGCATTCTAACGTGCTCACAGCGAATTGACCAGTTATGCCTTGTTATGTTCCCGCATTATCCGACCTTTCTGACGGCTCCAGTCGCGATCTTTCTCGGTGGCACGCTTGTCATGCAGCTGTTTGCCGGTCACCAATGCCAGCTCACACTTCACCTTGTTGCGTTTCCAATAGAGCTTGAGCGGTACGCACGTGTGGCCTTTGTCCTGGGTCACCGAGAAAATTTTGGCAATTTCCTTGCGATGCAAAAGCAACTTGCGCGTGCGCGTCGGATCAGCAATTTCGTGGGTGCTTGCTGTATTAAGCGGCATGATATGGCTGCCTAGTAAAAAAGCCTCGCCATTACGAACCAAAATATAGGTGTCGGTAAGCTGTGCTTTACCAGCGCGCAGGCTTTTAACTTCCCAGCCCGCGAGTACCAAACCTGCTTCCAAGGTTTCGTTGATATGGTACTCAAACCGAGCCTTCTTGTTTTGGGCAATAACGCTGCTGCTAGGGCCCTTACTGTTACCTTTCTTAGTGGCCATGGAACCTCATCGTTGATCTGTCAGTAGCACCCCCTTCGTTATGACGGGAGGCGTGATACCATTTAAGGTCTACAAAAATGTTTCCCATGATACGCTTTGGGCACTGTGAAGTCAGCGGAGAGGTCAATGCCAACCGTTAATCGTACCGCCTTGGTGCGGCACACCCCCCAACAAATGTTCGATCTGGTTAATGACTTCGAACGCTATCCCGAGTTCCTGCCGGGGTGTCGCCGTGCGCGCCTGCTAGAGCGTGACGAGGCACATTTGATTGGCGAGATGACCCTTGGTCGTGCGGGTGTGGAGCAAACAATCACTACTCGAAATGATTTATATGCCCCCGAGCGGATTGAACTGTCGTTAGTAAAAGGGCCATTCAAGCAGCTTAAAGGGCGTTGGCTATTTATCCCGATGGGAGACGACGCCTGCAAGGTGAGCTTGGAAATGGAGTTTGTATTTGCCAATCGCTTGCTTAGCATGGCGTTTGGAAAACTATTTCAGCAAATTGCGGGGCAGCTTGTCGATGCCTTCACAAAACGTGCTGACGAGCGCTATGGCCGCTGATACGTTCGCGGTAGAGGTTGCCTTTGCTTTGCCGCGCAAACAGCGCCTAGTGGCCTTACAGGTGCGTCAGGGCACGACTGCACGCCAAGCGGTAATGATGGCAGATCTACCCAGCCTGTTTCCCGAGATTCCCAGCGACACCTTTGAACAGGCACCGCTGGGAATTTTTGGCAAAGCGCTGCGCCAGCCCGAACAAGAGGCGCTGCGTCCAGGCGACCGCGTTGAGGTATATCGTCCATTAGAGATAGACCCCAAAGCTGCCCGCCTGGAACGGGCAAAGCGTCAAGCCAGAGGCGGGTAATTTACGCGTAAGGCATCATTGGCTATGGCGCTGCGGCTTCTGACGAAGGCACGCGTTGAATAGGTGTGTTGATACCGGTGATTGGATCTGTGGTTTCTGTTGCAGGGCCTACACCGGTGTCTGCACTGATCGGTAGATCATTAGAGAAATCACCTTGCTGCTCAATGTTCACCAAACGCCCCATGTTATCGAATGTGAGAGTGACACGCCGCTGCTCAACACCCGCGTAGGCTTTATCGATACGATAAACGTAATCCCACTCCCGCGTGTCAAACGGGGCTTCCAGCAACGGGCGACCCATCACATAAGTGACTTGTTCTCGCGTCATTCCTGGCTGTAATTGGCTGACCATTTCTTCGGTCACCAAGTTGCCCTGAGGGATGTCGCGCTTGTAAACGCCAACGTAGCTGCAGCCGCTAACAACGGTTAGGGCCACTGAAAGAGTAATGATACGAGTCAATTTTTGCATTTGAGCCTATTCTTCACTATCGTGGTTTCGGTCGATCATACCCGACCTAACCTGTTACTGCGAAGAGCAACCATGGCCGATCAGAACCATGAACTACGCAAAGCCGGGCTGAAAGTGACCCTGCCGCGCGTCAAGATCCTGCAGATTCTCGAAAATGCTTCGGGTCAACACCACCTTAGCGCAGAAGAAGTGTACAAAACACTGATTGATGCGGGCGAGGATGTTGGCTTGGCTACCGTTTACCGCGTGCTGACTCAGTTTGAATCAGCAGGCTTGGTGATTCGTCATAATTTTGACGGTGGCCACGCGGTGTTCGAGATGACTCAAGAAGACCACCACGACCATATGGTGTGTTTAGAAAGTGGTGAAATCATTGAGTTTGTCGATGAAATCATCGAGCGTCGTCAGCAAGAGATCGCCGAAGAGCACGGCTATGAACTTGTGGACCATGCCCTGGTGCTTTACGTACGCCCCCGTGGGTCGGACGTAACACGACAGGACAGCGGCCCCACAAATAAAAAATAGTCGCGCTAAATAAAACGCCCCCAGGGTGCGAGTGATGACTCATTCGCGCCCTGGGGGCGTTTTTTTATGGTTTGTGGCGTTTGCTAGCGCGTTGCCGCTTGAAACAAGTGCTTAGTAAAAAGTGCTTAGTAAAAAGTGCTTAGTAAAAAGTGCTTAGTAAAAAGTGCTTAGTGCGGTGGTCGTTGGCTAGCGTGCAGCATTTCGCGGGCGTGGGCGAGTGTTTGGTCAGATAGCGTTACACCGCCCAGCATGCGGGCGAGCTCGCTGATGCGCCCCTGTTCGTCCAGTAGCGCCATATGGGTCAGCGTGCTATCTCGTTTGGCGCGTTTTTCAATATGCAGGTGCTGATGCGCCTGGGCGGCGACCTGAGGCAGGTGAGTGACGGTCATTACTTGGCCGTTTTCACCGAGCTTGCGTAGTAGTTGACCGACAATTTCGGCTGTCGCTCCTGAGATACCCACGTCCACTTCATCGAAGACCAAGCTGGGAATAGTGGAGTGGGAGGCGGCCACCACTTGAATGGCAAGGCTGATACGCGATAGTTCGCCGCCCGAGGCCACTTTGGTTAACGGCCTAGCGGGCTGGCCCGGGTTCGCGCTAATCAGGAATTGGACGTGATCCAGGCCTTCCGGCGTAGGCGTTTCACGCGGGGTAACGTCCACCTCAAAGCGTGCTTTACCCATGGCCAAAAAACCTAGCTGTTGTTGCACTTCTTTACCTAAGCGAACGGCGGCTTTTTGTCGCGCCTCGCTTAATTGTTTGGCATCGCTGCGATAGCGCTCGCGATATTCTGAAACTTGGTTGCTTAACGATTCCAGGTCGTCGTCGCTGGCTTCTAGTAGTTCGACTTCCTGGCTGAGCTGTGAGTGCAGTGCGCAAATCTCTTCCGGAGCAACGTGGTGTTTACGGGCAATACGGTGGATATCGCCAAGCCGTTCTTCTACCCAGGCTAAGCGCTCCGGGTCTAGTTCGGTCGTGCTGGCAAGACGATTGAGTTCGCTTGACGCTTCCTCGACTTGAATGCGCGCATCGCTAAGCATAGCCAAAGTGTTGGCCAGTGTGCCTTTATCACTGCCGGGTAGCGCGCTTAAATGGGCATAGGCTTGATTTAACAGCGATAGAGCACCGCCCTCGTCGCTTGCGCAGCAGTCGGCGGCAAACTGGGTTTCACGTAGTGTCTCTTCCGCATGGGCGAGGGTGTGTTGCTCCTCTTCTAGCGTTTGCAGCTCACCCTCTGCCAGTGCCAGTTGATCTAATTCTTCTACTTGGTAGCGCAGCAGTTGCCGCTTTGCCTCAACTTCACTGCCTTCTTCGCTGAGTTTTTTTAATCGCCGCCTGGCACCGCGCCATTCGCGGAAGGTTTCAGCCAGCTGCTGACTGCGTTCACGCAGCCCGGCATAATCATCCAGCAGGGCGAGGTGGGTTTCTTCACGCATGAGTGCTTGATGAGCATGCTGCCCATGGATTTGAATCAGCTGTTCGCCCAGTGATTTTAGGTCAGCGATGGTGGCAGGGTGGCCATTGATCCACGCTTTGGAGCGACCGCTGGCGGTAACCACACGGCGCAGCAAGCACTCTTCAGCAGGCAGCTCACGAGCAGTCAACCACTCTGTGGCAGCAGGTAGATGTTGAATATCAAAACGCGCGGAAAGATCGGTGCGTTCACGCCCATGGCGGACGCTGCCGGCATCGGCACGCTCACCCAAACATAGGCCAAGGGCGCCGAGTAAAATCGATTTGCCTGCCCCGGTTTCCCCGGTAATCGCCGTCATACCACGGGTTAGGTCGAGTTCAAGGCGGTCAACAATAGCGTAATCTTGGATTGCTAGCTGCGTGAGCATAAGGCCTCCTGAGGCGGTGCGGCACAGAAGCTGGATACTTATCCAATAATTGTTGTTTTATACAGTAGTCTATAACTCACTTCAATGCCCCTCTTGAGATGGCTTTTATAACCCCCATATAGCGTCCATACGTGGTTAATACTCGTGACTTAACCGAGGTGGCCGTTAATGCCACCGTTGCATACTTTTCAGGAGCTAGGCATGGCAAAAGAACCGCAAACCCCATTAGACGATGAGCTGGCCCGCCAAGAGCAAGAGGCGGAAGTCACCGAGCAAGCGGCTGAAGAGCGCCTGGTTGAGGGTGAGCTGGAAGGCTTGATCGAGGACGACGCGGCGTTAGAGGACGGCGTGGGAAACCCGGAAGCCGATATGCTAGCCGCTCAGGTGGAAGAGCTTGAGCAGAGCTTGGCGGAAGCTAAAGACCAAGCGCTACGTGCCGCTGCTGAAGCTCAAAACGTGCGTCGCCGAGCTGAGCAAGAAGCTGAAAAAGCACGCAAGTTTGCTTTAGAAAAATTTGTTAAAGAGCTATTACCCGTTGTAGATAGTCTGGAAAAAGCCCTAGAGAGCATGGAAGACGGAGCCTCTGACGTACATCGTGAGGGCGTTTCCATGACCCTCAAAATGCAGTTAGGCGTATTGAATAAATTTGGCGTGGAAAGCGTTGAACCCCAGGGTGAACCCTTTGACCCTCAAGTTCATGAAGCGATGGCGATGGTGCCGAATCCCGAGCTTGAACCCAATACCGTCATGGATGTGATGCAGAAGGGTTATTTGCTTAACGGCCGCCTAGTTCGCCCCGCGATGGTGGTGGTTAGCCAAAAAGCCAATTAAGCATTGGCTGACGCAAAGCAAAAAAAGCCCCTTGAAATGCTGCAAGCGGCCCCCAAATAAAGGGTAACCCGCGGGAAAACCCGCAAACGCTTTAAATTTCAAAAAGCAGATTTTTGACATCAGCTTTCAAACATCAGTTTTGTAACAACCGAATTCGAGGTTTTTGCTATGGGACGCATTATTGGTATCGACCTGGGCACCACCAACTCTTGTGTGGCAGTGCTCGATGGTGACAGCGCTAAAGTTATTGAAAACGCCGAAGGCGGCCGCACTACGCCTTCCATCATTGCTTACACCGACGATGGTGAGACGCTGGTAGGCCAAGCGGCAAAACGTCAGGCCGTCACCAACCCTGAGAACACCCTTTACGCGATCAAGCGCCTGATTGGCCGTCGCTTTAAAGATGATGTCGTACAAAAAGACATCAAAATGGTGCCTTACAAAATCGCCGAAGCCGACAACGGTGATGCTTGGGTTGAAGTAAAAGGCAAAAAAATGGCACCGCCGCAGGTAAGTGCGGAAGTGCTGAAGAAAATGAAGAAAACCGCCGAAGACTACCTCGGTGAAGCGGTAACTGAAGCGGTCATTACCGTACCGGCGTACTTTAACGACAGCCAGCGCCAGGCCACGAAAGATGCGGGCCGTATCGCCGGTCTTGATGTTAAACGCATCATTAACGAGCCGACCGCTGCTGCACTGGCCTACGGTATGGACAAATCCCGTGGTGATAAAACCATCGCGGTATATGACCTGGGTGGCGGTACTTTCGATATCTCTATTATCGAAGTGGCTGACGTTGACGGCGAAACCCAGTTTGAAGTGTTAGCCACCAACGGCGACACCTTCCTGGGCGGCGAAGATTTCGACTTGGCGCTGATCAACTACTTAGTTGACCAGTTTAAAGCGGACAGCGGTATGGATCTGTCTGGCGACAACCTCGCTATGCAGCGCCTGAAAGAAGCGGCTGAGAAGGCTAAAATTGAGCTTTCAAGTGCCCAGCAGACAGACGTTAACCTGCCGTACATCACCGCTGACAACACTGGCCCGAAACACCTTAACGTGAAGGTGACACGTGCCAAGCTGGAGTCGCTGGTTGAGGATCTGGTACAGCGCTCGCTCGATCCGTGCAAAATGGCGCTGAAAGATGCTGGTTTGTCTGCCTCTGAAATCGACGAAGTGATTCTGGTCGGTGGCCAGACGCGGATGCCGATGGTGCAGAAGAAAGCCGCTGATTTCTTCGGCAAAGAAGCGCGTAAAGACGTCAACCCAGATGAAGCGGTTGCTGTGGGCGCGGCGATTCAGGGCGGTGTTCTTGGCGGCGACGTAAAAGACGTACTGCTGCTGGACGTGACGCCGTTGACCCTGGGTATTGAAACCTTGGGTGGCGTAATGACGCCGCTGATCGACAAAAACACCACCATCCCCACGAAGAAGACGCAAACCTTCTCCACGGCGGATGACAACCAAACGGCTGTGACGATTCACGTCGTTCAGGGGGAGCGTAAGCAGGTCTCGCAGAATAAATCGCTGGGTCGTTTTGATCTTGCCGACATTCCGCCCGCACCACGTGGTGTGCCGCAGATTGAAGTAGCCTTCGATCTGGATGCCAACGGCATTCTGAACGTATCGGCCAAAGATAAGGCGACCAATAAAGAGCAGTCTATCGTCATTAAAGCGTCCAGCGGTCTCAGCGATGAAGAGATCGAGCAAATGGTACGCGATGCGGAAGCTCACGCCGACGAAGACAAAAAGTTCGAAGCGCTAGTGCAGCTGCGTAACCAAGCAGATGGCATGATTCACGCCACTCGTAAAACCGTGCAGGAAGCCGGTGATAAAGCGAGCGATGACGAGAAGCAAGCCATCGAGACCGCGATCAGCGAGCTTGAAGAAGCCGTGAAGACTGACGATCAGGACAACATCCAGCAGAAGCTGGACGCGCTGACCGAAGTGTCTGGCCAATTGGCTCAGAAGATGTACGCCGAGCAGGCGGAAGCTGCTCAGCAGGCGGACGGTGAAGGTGCTGAAAATGCCAGCGCCAAGCCAGAGGATGACGTGGTTGACGCTGAGTACGAAGAAGTCAACGACGACAAAAAGAAACAGTAAATCACCTCTATCTGCTAAGGAGTGCGGTGGCGCGGGAGACAACTCCCGCGTTGCTGTTTCCGAAGCAGACGCCTAATTAAGTGCGTAGCTAACCAGGAGGCGTAGGACCCATGTCCAAACGCGATTATTATGAAGTCCTGGGTGTCGAAAAAGGGGCTGATCAGAAAGAGATCAAAAAGGCCTACCGCCGCTTGGCGCAGAAATTCCACCCTGATCGAAACCCGGACGATACCACTGCAGCGGAAAAATTCCGTGAAGTGTCAGAAGCATACGAAGTCTTAAGCGATGGCGAAAAGCGCGCGGCGTATGACCAATTTGGCCATGCCGGCGTTGATGGCCAAGGCGGTGGTGGGTTCGGTGGTGGTGGCGCTGGCGACTTTAGCGACATCTTCGGCGATGTGTTTGGCGATATCTTTGGTGGCGGTGGTGGCCGTCGTCGTGGCCCTAACGCCCCCGCGCGTGGCAGTGATCTGCGCTACAACTTAGAGCTGGATCTGGAGAATGCCGTTTCCGGCACAACCGTTGATATCCGCGTGCCACGCCATATCGAATGTGACCGCTGCGATGGTGAAGGTGCTGAGCCTGGTTCTAGCAAAGAAACCTGCCCCACGTGCCATGGCCACGGCCAAGTGCGTATGCAGCAAGGCTTCTTCGCGGTTCAGCAAACCTGCCCGACCTGTCACGGTAGTGGCCAGCACATTAAAGTGCCATGCCACAAATGTAACGGTGAAGGCCGCGTACGGGAAACGCGTACGCTGTCGGTGAAAATTCCGCCGGGAGTGGATACAGGTGACCGCATTCGCCTGAATGGTGAGGGTGAAAGTGGTGTTAACGGTGGCCCGCCCGGTGACCTGTATGTTCAGGTATCGATCAAGCCACACCACATCTTCCAGCGTGATGGCAAGCACCTGCAGTGCGACGTGCCAATTAACTTTGTTGACGCTGCATTGGGTGGGGAGCTGGAAGTGCCCACGCTGGATGGCCGTGTGAAGCTGAAGATTCCACCGGAAACTCAAACCGGTAAACTCTTCAGGCTGCGCGGTAAAGGCGTGAAGCCGGTACGTGGCGGCGCACCTGGCGACTTGCTTTGCAAAGTGGTGCTGGAGACGCCGGTCAATCTCAATGACGAGCAGAAAGGCCTGCTTCGTCAGTTGCAAGAGAGCTTTGACGGCAGCAATAGCCACAGCCACTCGCCGAAGAAAACAGGCTTCTTCGACAGTGTGAAGAAGTTTTTTGAAGAGATGAAGCCGTAACGGCGATTCACTTCACCGCACATCAGCGCCCCGGCACTTTCTAGTATCGGGGCGTTTTTTTGTTAACTAGTTATTGCTAATTCATTGTGTTGCATAGTGTAAAATAGCGGGCCTGACGGGCTTATCGCTTAATCGCTAACCGATACCCTTTAAAGCGTGGATTATTTGCACATAACTTATTGGCACATAAGGACGAGGGCAAATGCTAGCGGATGAAGAGTCTCGCCCTGGGTTGGGCATTGGGCTGCGAGTGCTTTCTGGCGTGCTGTTCACCGGCATGTTGGTGTGTATTAAAGCGGTGAGTGAGGAGGTGCCGGTAGGGCAGTCGGTGTTTTTCCGCTCGTTATTTGCGCTGTTGCCGATTGTTGTGTTTTTGATGCTGCGCCGCGAGTTTCCGCAGGGATTGGCGACGCGCCGTCCACTGGGACATGCGTTGCGCTCGGGGCTTGGGGCGGCGGCAATGTTCGCGTCGTTCGCGGCGGTGGCCTTGTTGCCTGTCGCGGAAACTACGTTGTTAGCCCAGTTGACGCCCGTGTTTATGGCATTGGGTGGTGTCTTGCTGCTGGGGGAGCGCTTCTCGCTTTATCGGGCGGGCGCTATTGCGTTGGCATTAGCCGGGGTGGCGGTGCTGGTGCTGCCAGGGCTTGGGGCCAGTCGCGAGCAAGGGCAACTGGCTGGCTATGCGCTAGGCGCGCTGAGCGCGCTGTTAACGGCTGGAGCGCTGCTAACCGTACGGCGTATTTCACGTACCGAAACAGCCGGTTCCATTGCCTTCTACTTTATTCTGGTCTCTGCGCTAGCGGGGTTGGCAACGCTGCCCCTGGGCTGGGCACCGCTAAAGGGTGATGTGGTGTGGTTGTTAGTGCTATCTGGCTTGTTTGGCGGTTCGGCTCATATTGCGATGACGCTGGCGCTGCGTTACGCCGAAGCGTCACGCCTAGCGCCTTTTGAATATATTGCGTTGGTGTGGCCTGTGTTAGCAGATTGGCTGCTGTTTGGCCTGCCGGTTTCTAGCGGCTTTTTGCTGGCACTGCCGTTGCTACTTAGCGGGGTCGGGCTGGCCACACTGGAAGGCCGCCGGATTAAACGGCTTCTTCGACAATAAGCTGAGGGCGGCCCTTTGAGCATGGCTCAATACGCGCCGTGACTTTGTAAACTTGGCGCAGTAACTCAGGTGAGATTACCTCCTCGGTTGGGCCGCAGGCGATTAAGCGGCCGTTCTCTAACACCATGGCTGCATCAGTGAAGCGCAACGCATGCCCGAGGTCGTGAAGGGCAACCAGAATGAGCATGTTGCGCTCATCAGCAAGACGCCGCAGTACGCTTAGCAGGTTGATTTGGCGGTTAAGATCAAGCGCTGAGGTGGGTTCATCCAGCATTAAAATTTCAGGCTCTTGAACCAGCGCCTGGGCGGCACTCACCAATTGGCGTTGCCCGCCGCTCAGATCGCCAATATCGCGTTCGCCAAGTGCACTGATATTGAGCTCGTCAAGCGCTCGGTCGACCTGGCTAAGGTCTTCAGCCTGCACTTTTAGACTGCGCCCTTGCATACGTGCCAGCAGCACTGATTCGTACACCGTTAGCACTGCTTTTGCCCCCGTATCTTGAGGCATATACGCCACTGGGCGTTCGGCACTGGTGCCACTGACAATCACCTCACCACCCCCTTTTAGCAGACCTAAAATACGGCGAAACAGGGTTGATTTGCCTGCTGCGTTAGGGCCAAGCAGAGCGACAACTTGGCCGCCCTGAAAACGCGGCGTGGTTATGTCCTGAATAATCGGACGACGCCCATAGCGAGCAGAAACGTGGTTGAGTTGTAGGGTTACCATGATGCCTTCTTATGGTTGAGTACCAAGAATAGGAAGAAGGGAATGCCCACGAGAGATGTGATAATGCCAATGGGAATAATGGTGCCTGGGATAATGATTTTGGAAATCACTGAGCCAACCGAAAGAATAAGCGCGCCGCATAAAGCAGAACCGGGCAGGAAGAAGCGCTGATCTTCACCCAGCAGAATGCGCGCAATATGTGGCCCTACTAGGCCGATAAAACCAATAGTGCCGACAAAAGCGACGGCAATCGCCGCCAGTAGCGATACCAGCACTAAAACTTCTAAGCGTAATGCGCGCGGGTTGACACCCATGCTTTCGGCCTTGGCATCCCCCAGGCGCATGGCGGTTAGCGCCCAGCCGTGGCGCGCCAGTAACGGCATGACGGCTGCCAGTACACCGAGTGCGATCCAAAACTTTGGCCAGGTTGCCTTGGTGAGACTGCCCATGGTCCAGAAGACAACGGCGGCGACAGCCTGTTGGCTGGCAAAAAACTGAATCAATGCCATTAATGAGTTGAAAATAAACACCATCGCAATGCCTAGCAGTACGATCGTCTCCACGGTGACGCCGCGCTTAAGGCTGAGTGCGTGGATTAAAAAAGCGGTCACCATTGCCATCAGGAACGCATTGATGGGAACAACATACTCAATGGCCGCAGGAATGATCGCAACGCCAAAAGCCAAGCCCAGGGCAGCGCCAAAGCTAGCGCCGGCCGAAATGCCTAACGTAAACGGGCTGGCCAGCGGATTGCTTAGGATCGTTTGCATTTGCGCCCCGGCCACCGAGAGGCTGGCACCCACCACTAACGCCATCAGCGCTACGGGCATGCGAATTTCCCACAAAATGACACGTGCCTGCTGGCTAACAGCCTCCGGGGTAAACAGGGCCGCAACGACTTCGCCAAGACTGTAACGTGCAGGGCCGAGTGCAAGGTCAATACACAGGCTTAAGAACAGTGCTATGACCAGCGCCGCCAAGATCATTTGGCGGCGAAATACCTGGGTGCGGTAGAAGGCGCGCCCGTGGGAAACGCTATTCATCGCAGTGCTGTCAGTCGTCATTTAAAGATATCCAATAACCGGGTGCATAATCGATAGGCAAAAAGCGATCGTGCAGCTCGCGCATTGTTGCTTCAGGGTCGAGATCGACAAACAGTTTGGGGTGCAGCCATTTCGTCAGTTGCTGAACAGCAACAAAATAGTAAGGGCTGTTATAGAACTGGTGCCAAATGGCGTGGAAGTTACCAGTGTCGACCGCTTCAATACCGGTCATGGCGGTGCGTTCGGTGAGGGCTTCAAGTTTCTCGCGAGCGTGATCCATGTTTGCGCCTGGTCCTACGCCCACCCAGGCGCCACCGGGAACGTAAGCACCCCAATTACCGCCGGTGACAACGACGTGTTCGGGGTTGGCGGCAATAATTTGTTCAGGATTCAAATTGCCGAAACTGTTAGGAATAATGCCTTCGGCAATGTTACTACCGCCAGCCAGGGTGACATACTCGCCAAAGTTACCAGGGCCAAAGCTCATGCAGCATTCATCTGAATACCCGCCTGCCCGGTCAATAAACACGCTAGGGCGCTCTGGATTGGCGTCTTCAATAACATCAGTAACCCGCGCCATCTGCTCTTCAGCAAAGGCGATGAACTCCTCGGCAGCGGCTTCATCTCCCATCAGTTGGCCAATAATCCGCATCGAGGGAATGGTGTGTGCGATGGGGGCTTCACGGAAATCCACATAGACAATAGGGATATCCAGCTCGGCTAACTTATCGTCATAGGCGGCGTCTTCAGTGGCTGCTTTCGCCTCAATATTCATCAGGATGACGTCAGGGTTAAGCGCCGCTGCCTGCTCAACATCAAAGGTGCCATCTTTGAAGCCACCAAAGGTGGGGATTGCTTCAATGTCGGGGAAGCGTTCCAGATAGCGGGCGTAATTGTCGGGATCCGCCTGAGAAAAGTCTTCCCGCCAGCCAACGACATGGGTAAAAGGCGTTTCTGGCTCTAGTAGGCCAAGCAGATAAATTTGCCTTCCTTCGCCTAAGATAACTCGCTCGGCAGGCGCATCTAAGGAGACTTGACGGCCTGCAACATCGGTGACGGTGATGCTATCTGCATTGGCTGCGGTGAACGTTAAGGCGGTTAGTGCGCTAAGGAGCGTCCGGAAAGCGTAGGAAGACATAACTATATTGATCACCAGTTGGTAAGTGAAACTAACCGAGGGTCGCCAACGCGACTATTGAGGGGTAACGCCAAGAGGAAATTGATTATGCGTGTAATTCGTATTCACTGAGCTGGGCATTATTACGAAAACAGGCTTGTTTGTTGAGATACGCTGCTAAGGAGGCGCCTTTGGAACGTGTTGTTGCAAGGCATTATTATTCGCCGCTTGGCGCTTTTCGTTGTGGGCATTACGCTAGTAGGAGTTCACTCACTATCTTTGGAGAAAACAGCATGCCTTTATCCCGTGCCGAAATCGTAACGCCTTCTGGTGAGCGCTTGATAAACCGCTTATGCAAGCACTGGGCACATAAGCTTGAGGTTGAGCAGAATGACCAGGCAGCCAAAATCACATTTGCCAATGGCACCTGCCTGATGCATGTCGAAGCGGATCGCTTGATTGTGTCCCTCGAAACGTTGGAAGAGGAGCATCTGGATCAGTTGGAGGGAGTGGTGGAAAGTCATCTCATACGCATGGCAAAAGACGAGCCGCTGGAAATTGTTTGGGAGAATTAATTCGTTCGAGGCAGCGTGCGCGCTGCCCTAAGCAAGCACCGCATCATTGGCAGGGGTCTGTTATAATTTCGGCCACTTTTTTATCCTTGTTTTTCTTATACTAAGCTTGGTGCCGAACGGCGCATGCGCAGGAGTTCTCATGACCCGAATTGCCATTGTAGGCGTCGCTGGCCGAATGGGCCGCACGTTAGTAAATGCGGTAGAGCAGCAGGCTGATGCCTCACTTGCAGGCGGTATCGTTGAGCCAGGTAGTTCCTTGGCGGGGGCGGACATTGGCGAGCTGGCAGGTGTTGGCAAACGCGGTGTGGTAGCCGTCGATTCTCTCGCTGCGATTGTGGACGACTTCGATGTGCTAATCGACTTCACCGCGCCGCAAGTCACCTTGGCCAATTTGGCATTCTGCGCTGAGCACGGCAAGCGCATTGTGATTGGCACCACCGGCATGAGCGATGACGAACTGGCCGAACTGGATAGCTACCGCGATAAAGTGGCCATGGTGTTTGCGCCTAATATGAGTGTTGGCGTTAACCTAACCCTCAAGTTGCTTGAGACCGCTGCAAAAGCCCTCGGTGACGAAGGCTACGATATTGAAGTCATTGAAGCGCATCATCGTCATAAAGTGGATGCGCCTTCTGGCACGGCGATTAAGATGGGGGAAGTGGTCGCGGAGAGTATCGGCCGCACGTTAAAAGAGCACGGGGTCTATGAGCGGGTAGGCCAGTGTGGTCCGCGCACCGACAAAGAGATTGGTTTTGCCACCGTACGCGCTGGCGACATTGTTGGCGAGCACACGGTGATGTTTGCCACTGAAGGTGAGCGTATCGAAATTACCCATAAAGCCTCCAGCCGTATGACCTTTGCTAAAGGTGCGGTTCGCGCTGCTCGCTGGGTCGCTGATAAAGCGCATGGCCGTTACGATATGCAGGATGTATTAGGTTTAGAGTAATGTTTTAGCTCAACAGATCGCGTCTCGGTATGCACTCTGTTGGCTGCTGAGCATGGCTTTGTTGATGGCCTCCGAACCTGCGGGTGAGGGGGCTTTGTTGCTTTTGGCCCCCTTCTAATCGACTTGCTGCTTAATTTTGACGTCGGTGCTGTAGGCGTCCCCCGGCCCAGGTTTCGAAGATAGCGCGGTCGTCGCCTAGCATCATGAGAGTGAACAGCTCCTCTGCTAGGCTTTCGCAGCGTGCCATGCGGCGTGCCATCAGCGGTGAGGCTGACAGGTCGATAACGACGAAGTCGGCATCCATGCCGGGTGCGAAACGGCCGATGCGGTCATCTAGCGATAGGGATACGGCATTGCCTCTGGTCAGGGCGTGAAAGCCTGCCCAAGCCGTCAGCGGCTGGCCGAGCAGTTGTCCTACTTGATAGCCCGCCTTGAGAGTCGCTAACCCGGAAAGATCGGTGCCAGCGCCAATATCGCTGGCCAGAGTTAGATTTAACCCATTTTCATGGGCGGCGTGGCGGTCAAACAAGCCGCTACCAAGGAACAGGTTAGAGCTGGGGCAAAAAGCGATATTGGCACTGCGTTCAGCAAGCCGCTTGCGCATACCATTGTCCAGATGAATGCCATGGGCAAAGGTGCTGCGTGGCCCAACCAAACCAGACTGCTCGTAAACCTCAAGGTAGTCACGGCTTTCTGGAAATAGCTCGGCTACCCAGTCCAGCTCGCCGAGGTTTTCCGATAAGTGAGTCTGTAGCCAGAGGCTTTCATCGTTGCGCAGCAGGCCGCCAGCGGCATCAAGCTGGGTGCGCGTGGACGTGGGAGCAAAGCGCGGCGTAACACTGTAGCCAAGGCGATCGGTGCCATGCCAGTCGCTGATTAAGCGCTCGGTATCACGAATGCCGCCGAGGGTCTTATCAGTCAGTGCCTCAGGGGCGTGGCGATCCATTAGTACCTTACCTGCAAGCATGCATAGGCCACGGCGTTGGGCAGCACTGAAGAAGGCATCTACCGAATTGGGATGGCTTGAGCAGAACACTTGGGCGGTGGTGGTTCCGACTCGCATCAACTCTTTGAGAAAAGCCTCTGCCATGTTGTCGGCATGCGCGCGTTGGGCGAAACGGCACTCTTCAGGAAAGGTGTAGTCATTCAACCAGTCCAGCAGTTGGCGGCCATAAGAGGCCATGATATCGAGCTGAACATAGTGAACATGACTGTCAATAAAGCCTGGCATGACCAGCTTGTCGCGCTGGTCGATGACGCTGATATCGGCGGGCAGTTGGGGTGCCAGGGTGCGATAGTCGCCGACGCTTTGAATACGACCGTCGGCCCACCATAGGGCGCCATCTTGATGATAGACAACGCTACCCTCTCGGGGCGTGTCACCATCGCCGGGGTCGGCATCGAAACTCAAGACTCGTGCACGTATTAACCAGGCTTGCCCCTGCTCTTGATTCAGGCATGGTCCTTGCTCTTCATTCATGATGTTGCTCCTGAAGATAGTTAGAGGGGGAAGGCTTAATGGCCATTGCTGTGCTGTTTATCAGCGTTAGGGTCAAGTTTGGCGCGCGCGGCTTCGGCTGCCGCCATGACTCGCTCCGGTGTGGCTGGGGTGTCCAGAGGTATCGCCTGGGTGTATCCGTTTAGGCTGGCCAAGCCGTCACGCAGTGCCGCCCATACCGACATACCAAGCATGAAAGGCGGTTCGCCCACGGCCTTGGAACGATAGATGCTGGCCATGGAGTTGGGGTGGCCTTCCATTAAGGAGGTATTGAAAGTGGCGGGTAGGTCGCCGTAAGTAGGAATCTTGTAGGTCGCGGGGCCATTGGAAATCAGTTGGCCTTTATTATTCCATTTCAGCTCTTCACTAGTTAACCAGCCCATCCCCTGAATAAAACCACCTTCGACCTGGCCGATATCGATAGCCGGATTCAGGGAGTCACCCACGTCGTGGAGAATATCGACACGCTCTACCAAGTATTCGCCGCTCAAAGTATCGATTGAAACTTCGGCCACCGCCGCACCAAAGGCATAGTAGTAGAAAGGGCGTCCATTGCCGGTGGCGCGGTCATAATGGATCAGTGGGGTAGCGTAAAAGCCTTTTTCCGAGAGTGAGATGCGCGATAGATAAGCGGCTTGAACCAGCTCTCCCCAAGCGATGCGGCGTTCACTTTCGCCAAAGCCGGCTATTAAATAACCCTCTTTGATGTGGATGGTTTCTCGATCGAGATGGTAGTGCTCGGCGGCAAAGTCATAAAGGCGTGTTTTTAGTTTGAGTGCCGCATCGCGCGCCGCCTGGCCATTGAGATCGGCACCGCTGGAGGCGGCGGTGGGGGAGGTGTTAGGCACCTTGTCGGTACGCGTGGCGGTGATGCGCACGCTATCAAGATCCAACCCAAGCTCACGCGCCACTACTTGGCAAATCTTGGTGTGCAGCCCCTGGCCCATCTCGGTGCCGCCATGGTTGATCATGACGCTGCCGTCGGTATAGACGTGAAGAAGCGCGCCCGCTTGGTTGAGGTGCTGGGCGGTGAAGGAAATGCCGAATTTTACCGGGGTCAACGCCAAACCTTTGCGAATGACGGGGCTCTTGGCGTTGAACTCTCGGATTGCCCGGCGCCGCTGCCAGTAGTCGCTAGAGGTTTCGAGTTGTTCAACCAGCTCATGCAGTAGAACGGTCTGATCCACCGTCTGGCCATAATGCGTCGTGTTGCGGCCGTCGCGGTAAAAGTTGCGCTTGCGTATCGTCAGCGGATCTTCGCCCAGACGGCGAGCGATATCCTCCATTGCCGCTTCGATAACCATCATGCCTTGGGGGCCGCCGAAGCCGCGGAAAGCTGTGTTAGAGGCCGTGTTGGTTCGCGCTCGATGCCCTGTAACGCGGACGTCACCAAGCGAATAGGCGTTATCCGAGTGGAACATAGCGCGATCAACAATGGCGTCGGAAAGGTCGGGTGAATAGCCACAGTCGCCGATTACATTGATATCGCCACCCAGAATCACGCCCTGAGCATCGACGCCAAGGCGGTAGTCGTTATGAAAAGGGTGGCGCTTGCCGGTGACGCGCATGTCATCGACCCGCGGTAAGCGGAAGCGGCAGCTGCGCCCGGTTCGTCTAGCGATTAGGGCGGCTAGGCAAGCCCAGGGAGAAGCCTGTGTTTCCTTGCCGCCGAAACCGCCCCCCATGCGGCGAGTCTCGACGGTAACGGCATGGAAGGGAATACCGAGCACCTCGGCAACCAGTTTCTGCGTCTCGCTAGGATGCTGGTTGGAGGTGTGAATCATAACGCCTTCGTCTTCGCTGGGATGAGCGACGCAGGCTTGCCCTTCCAAGTAGAAGTGTTCCTGGCCACCGACAAACTGTTTGCCAGCAACGACAATGGCAGCGTCGGCAAAGGCTTTTTCCCAGTCTCCACTGATCTGCTGATGAGTAGGGCGTACCAGATCGCCCGCGTTGGCGGCAGCAACGGGGTCGAGGCTTGCTGGGCGCTCTTCGATCTCGATAATTGCCTTTTCGACTGCTTGACGAGCCGCACGATGGCTGTCGGCCGCCACGGCGAATAGCACTTGGCCCGCGTAGAGCACTTCGCCGTCAGCCATGATGGGGTCCCCTGGGAAAACAGGGCCAATATCGGTATGGCCTGGCACGTCTGCCACGCTAATAACATCGACCACGCCCGGAGCAGACTTTACCGCTTCCAGATCCATGCGGGTAATACGACCGTGGGCGACAGACGACAGTCCCGCCGCTAAGTGGAGAGCATTGGCCGGAAGGGCTAGATCATCAATATAAGCCGCGCGTCCGGTGACATGCTTGATGGCACTTTCGTGATTGGCCGAGGTGCCAGAAAAAAAACGGCCGGTATGTTGTGCTGGCTGAATTGCTTTCTGCTCAGGCTGTGGTGCTGGCAGATCAGTGAGCGTACGCATGGAGCATCACCTCCTGAGTGTGTGGTTGAGCGTGGGTAGACGATTCGATGACCAGACGCAGGCGTTCAAGTAGCGCACTCGCTGAGCGCGTACGGTAGTCAGCGCTGCCCCGGACATCGCTCATCGGTGAAAAGTCATTTGCGAGCGCTTGGCGTGCAGCCTCGAATACGCTTGGTGAGGGGGGATTTCCTTCGAGAGCCGCTTCGGCCCCACGGGCTCGTGCAGGTATACCGGCCATGCCACCGAAGGCCAGGCGTACATCGCGTAAGCACCCATCTTCCAGGTGCCAGGCAAAAGCACCCAGCACGGCAGAAATGTCATCTTCGCGCCGCTTAGAGAGTTTCCATACTTTCAACTGGCGGTCTGTTTGCGGGGCTGGGATGAAAACCGCGCTTAACACTTCATTGTCAGCCAGGTCGGTCTTTTTGTAGTCGATGAAAAAGTTGCTGGCGGCAATCTCACGGGAGCCGTTAGGGCCTGCAAGGCGAAGCTGTGCATCAAGAGCCAGCAGCACCGGCGGGGTGTCGCCGATGGGGGATGCATTAGCAACGTTGCCACCCAAGGTGCCGCGGTTGCGTACTTGTGCCGAGCCTAGGCGGTGCAGAAGATGAGCAAAGGTTGGATATTCACTCTCGAGTAGGGGTTCCAGGCGCGCATAGGTGACGGCTGCTCCGATCCACCAGCCGGGGCGTCCGCTCGCATCCTGGCCCTGTTCAATTTGCTGCAGCTCACTTACGCGAGTGGTATCGATAAGCCGTGGTAAGTCCTTCAGCTGTTGGGTGACTTCAAGCCAAAGGTCGGTGGCACCCGCAACGAAGCGTGCTTCTGGATGGGCTGCGCGTAGGCGTACTAGGTCATTCAACTGGCGAGGTTGATGGAAACGGCTGCTGGTTTCGTCCAGGTTAGTCTCGTGCTGATTATCTGGCAGATCATTCAGTGTGGCATCTAACCAGAGAGGACGATGACCATCGATACTGTTCATTGCTAGTGCCGCATCGCGAATGGGGCGATAGCCTGTGCAGCGACACAGGTTACCGCCAAGTGCGGCTTCAAGGCGCTGAGGGCTAAAGGGAGCGGCAAGCGGGTTAGTGTGTTGCTCTTCGTGCAGTGTGAACAGTGACATCACAATGCCAGGCGTGCAAAAGCCGCATTGGCTGCCATGGCATTCAACCATGGCTGCTTGGGCGGGATGTAGGTATTGCTGGTCGTCAGCGAGGCCTTCGACGGTGACTAAGTGGCGGCCTTGGAGCTGGTGAGCGGGCATGATGCAGGCGTTGGCGCTGTGGTAGCGAAGCTCGCCATTGGCATCGGGTGCTCCGATAGCTACCGTGCAAGCGCCACAATCACCCGATGCGCAACCTTCCTTGGTGCCGGTCAGGTGTAGCTGCTCTCTTAGTAGTTCCAGAACGCTAAGGTGAACATCCGCCGCAACGCGGTGCGGTTGCCCATTGAGGTGAAATGTAATCATAGTTCTACCCGTTATGTTGTTATTGGTTGCTTAATTGCTGTCCGATCGGTCTGTTAGTGCGTGAGAAACGGGGTATTTCTTGGTGACTCGGCATGAGAGGAGTCGGCTATTGTGCTGTCAGTAGCATCACCACCGCTAACAGTGCGGAGACCCACATAGCTGGCTTAATCTCATTCAGCTTGCCGGTAGCAAGCCGGATGAGTACAAAGCTGATAAAGCCGAAGGCAATACCCAGGGTGATGGAGTACGTCAGCGGCATTAAAATGATGGCCAGAAATGCGGGGAAAGCTTCATCGAGACGGTTCCAGCCAATTTTTCCAATCGGTGCCATCATGAACAGCCCTACCAAAACAAGAGCTGGAGCAGTTGCGATGCTGGGAACTAGGGACAGCAACGGCGAGAGAAACAGAAAAGGCAGAAATAACACGCCAATAACGACTGCCGTGAGCCCTGTGCGGCCGCCTTGGGCAACGCCAGCACCGGATTCGATAAAGGTTTGCGCCGCGCTGGTGCCGAGGGGAGCCGCGATCATCGATGCGAAAGCATCCACCGTCATGGAGCGCTTGAGGTTGCGTGGGTTACCGTTGGCATCCTTAAGGTCAGCAGACTCGGATAGCGCCATAAAGCAAGACAGTGAGTCGAAGAAGTTCGTAAATAGCATCACGAAAATGAACGGCAGGTAAGCGACCTTGAGGGCGCCTAGAATATCGACCTTCATGACTGCCGAAAAATCCGGCCAGGCGGCTAGGCCTTGCCAAGCGACCAATACGTCGTCACTCCACAGCCGCCCCATAGGGGCTGCCAGCAGAGTGGTTAGGGCGATGCCTAAGATCAAAGCGCCATTGAAGCCGCGAATGACCAATATCGCAGTTACTATTAGGCCAATAAAGAAGGTTATTAGGCTTGCGTTTAGATCACCAAGGCTAACAAGGGTCGCTGGGTTGGCGACGATGAACCCGGCATTTTTGAGCCCAATAAAAGTAATGAATAGGCCTATTCCGCAAGTGATGGCATAGCGCAATGAGGCTGGAATGGCCTCGATGATGGCTTCGCGAACGTTAAACAGAGCCAAAACAGCGAACAGTACGCCTGACCAGAATACGCAGCCTAGAGCAACTTCCCACGACAACCCTGCGCCAAGCACTAGGGTGTAGGTAAACAGCGCATTCATGCCCATTCCGGGAGCAACCAAAATTGGATTGCGGGCATACAAGCCCATGGCCAAGCTACTCAAAAAGCTGATGACCACGGTGGCAGAGAGCGCAGCAGAGAAGGGGATGCCCGCATCAGATAAGATGGCTGGGTTGACCACAATGATATACATCCCAGCTAGAAACGTCGCGATGCCTGCAAGCACTTCGGTCTTCACCGAGGAGCCGCGGCGGCTGACATTGAAGTAATTATCCAGGGTGCTCGTTGGCTGGACGGGTGGGGAGCCGGAATACGGCGTAGGACTTTGTGGCATGACGATATTCTCTTTGTATTTGTTGGGTGAGCTATCGAAAAGCGAGTTTGACCATTTGGTCAAGCCTAGGAAAGAGTAGACAAAAAAACATCCGAAAGGCAACCAAATATATTAATTATGTACACAAAAAAATTTGGGCGACTTCTATCTTCCTCATTTACCGATAGCCCTAAGGCCGTGGCATATTGATTGCATGAGTAAAACTGGGCATGTAGCGTTATTGGTGGTTTTAGGGCTAGCCTAAAGTCGATAAATCCTGTAACATTCCAAAAATTTTGGCCCAGTGGCTGCAAAAAGCAGCAAAATATCTGCAGCGAACGAATTTCTGCAGGGTAAGCACCGCGCTTGTTGCACTGGCCTTAGGTTAAAAACAGTCAGCTAATGCTGCGCCATGGCCACTCGCCACGGAAGAGAACAACAAGCGGGATGAAACCGATTTTTTTTACTATCGGCTTCGTCCCGCTTTTTTACGACCCGACGTTTGCACGCAAACGCCGACAAACCGGATCGCCGAGCCTGCGCCCACAGGCTCCCACCAGCATGGGAGAACTTGTCTTGAATAACCCCGCATTGAGCAAACCCGCGATATTAGCCCTGGAAGATGGCAGCGTGTTTCATGGAATTGCCATTGGCGCGGATGGCGTCACAAGCGGTGAGGTGGTGTTCAATACAGCCATGACCGGCTACCAGGAAATCCTTACGGATCCTTCTTACACCCGCCAAATCGTCACGCTAACTTATCCTCATATCGGCAATACCGGCATTAATTCGGAAGATGTGGAGTCTGCATCGATTGCCGCAGCGGGCCTGGTAATTCGTGATTTACCCTTGCTGGCCAGCAGTTTCCGTTCAGAGCAAAGTCTATCTGACTATCTAAAAAGCCAAAATGTGCTGGGCATTGCGGATATCGATACTCGCCGTTTAACGCGCATTCTGCGTGATAAAGGCGCGCAAAACGGTGCGATTTTGGCGGGTGCAGAAGCAGAGGGCGATGATGCGGTAGCGCGGGCGCTGGCGGCAGCGAAGGCATTTCCCGGGTTGAAAGGCATGGATCTGGCCAAGGAAGTCTCGTGCAAAGAGGCTTACGAATGGACACAAGGCGAGTGGACGTTAGGCGAGGGCTACGCTGATACTACCAAAGGTGAGCGTCCTTACCATGTGGTGGCGTATGACTTCGGTGTGAAATTTAACATCCTGCGTATGCTAGCCGAGCGCGGCTGCCGGTTGACAGTCGTACCGGCACAAACACCTGCTGCTGACGTGTTGGCGATGAATCCGGATGGGATCTTTTTGGCTAACGGCCCGGGTGACCCTGAGCCTTGTGATTACGCCATCAAAGCGATTCAGGACGTATTGGAAACCAATACGCCGGTATTTGGCATTTGCCTTGGCCACCAGTTGCTGGCGCTGGCCTCGGGTGCCAAAACCATCAAGATGGGCCACGGCCACCACGGTGCTAACCATCCGGTGCAGGACTTAGATACCGGCACGGTAATGATTACCAGCCAAAACCACGGCTTTGCTGCCGATGAAGCGACCCTTCCAGCCAACGTGCGTGCCACGCACCGTTCGCTGTTCGATGGCACGCTGCAAGGAATCGAGCGCACTGACCGCCCGGCGTTTAGCTTCCAAGGTCACCCGGAAGCCAGCCCCGGCCCGCGTGATGTGGCGCCGCTGTTTGATCGCTTTATTGCCATGATGCAGGCGCGTCGCTAACGCTGCCCTTGATCGCCGCCATGTAACGCCGTTTTTTGTCGCTCATCGTCACCTATTTTGCGGGAACCGTTATGCCTAAGCGTACCGATATCAACAGCATTCTTATCATTGGCGCTGGCCCGATTGTCATCGGCCAGGCCTGCGAATTCGACTACTCTGGCGCCCAGGCGTGTAAAGCGCTGCGTGAAGAGGGGTTCCGGGTTATTTTGGTTAACTCCAACCCGGCCACCATCATGACTGACCCGGCCATGGCCGATGCTACCTACATCGAGCCGATTACCTGGCAAGCGGTTGAAAAAATTATTGAGGCCGAGCGCCCGGACGCGATCCTGCCCACCATGGGTGGTCAGACAGCGCTCAACTGTGCCCTTGACCTGGAAAAGCATGGCGTACTGGAGAAGTACAGCGTTGAGATGATTGGTGCCAATGCTGATGCGATTAACATGGCTGAAGATCGTGATCTGTTCGATCAAGCCATGAAGCGCATCGGTTTGGAGTGCCCAAAAGCGAAAGTGGCGCACACCATGGACGAGGCCTGGGAGATTCAGGCGGAGCTTGGCTTCCCGACCATTATTCGCCCTTCTTACACCATGGGCGGCTCCGGCGGCGGTGTGGCGTATAACAAAGAAGAGTTCGAAGAGATCTGTACCCGCGGTTTCGAGCTTTCCAATAACCACGAGCTATTGATCGACGAATCGCTGTTGGGTTGGAAAGAGTACGAAATGGAAGTGGTGCGGGATAAGAACGACAACTGCATCATTGTCTGTGCGATTGAGAACTTCGACCCGATGGGGGTTCACACCGGCGACTCGATTACTGTTGCGCCAGCGCAAACGCTGACCGACAAAGAGTACCAAATCATGCGTGACGCCAGCCTCGCGGTACTGCGCGAGATTGGTGTGGAAACCGGCGGTTCCAACGTGCAGTTTGGCATGGACCCGAAAACCGGCCGCCTGGTGGTTATCGAGATGAACCCACGGGTATCGCGTTCATCGGCGCTGGCATCTAAGGCCACAGGTTTCCCGATTGCCAAAATCGCCGCAAAACTGGCGGTGGGTTACACCTTAGATGAGCTACAAAACGACATTACCGGTGGCCGCACTCCTGCATCGTTCGAGCCATCAATTGACTATGTCGTCACTAAGATTCCGCGCTTTACCTTCGAGAAATTCCCGCAGGCAAACGACCGCCTGACCACCCAGATGAAGTCGGTGGGCGAGGTGATGGCGATTGGCCGTACGTTCCAAGAATCGCTGCAGAAAGCGCTGCGCGGCCTGGAAACCGGTAACGATGGCCTTGATCCGATTATCACTGATTTCACGCCAGACAATATGGCGATTATTCAGGGCGAGCTGCAGGCTGCCGGTGCCGAGCGTATTTTTTATGTGGCTGACGCCATGCGCTCTGGAATGAGCATTGATGAGGTCTTTGCGCTCACCAATATCGACCCTTGGTTCCTGGTTCAGTTGGAAGACCTAGTGTTGACGGAAAATGCCGTCGCCAAGCGCGCCCTGGCCGATTTTTCTGCTCGCGAGCTTTATCAGCTTAAGCGCAAAGGCTTTGGTGATGCACGTCTAGCCAAGCTGTTGGGTGTATCTGAAAAAGAGTTTCGTAAAACACGCCAGGCAGCGGGTATTCGTCCGGTTTATAAACGTGTCGACACCTGTGCTGCGGAATTTGCTTCAGACACTGCTTATATGTACTCCACCTATGAAGAGGAGTGCGAGGCAGATGTCTCGGATCGCCAGAAAATTATGGTGCTTGGCGGTGGTCCGAACCGTATTGGTCAAGGTATCGAGTTCGATTACTGCTGCGTTCATGCCGCCTTCGCCATGCGTGATGATGGCTATGAAACCATCATGGTCAACTGTAACCCAGAAACGGTTTCTACCGACTACGACACCTCTGATCGCCTCTACTTCGAGCCGGTAACGCTGGAAGATGTGTTGGAAATTGCTGACAAAGAGAAGCCGGTGGGGGTGATTGTCCAGTTCGGTGGTCAAACCCCGCTGAAGCTTGCCCGTGAGCTAGAGGCAGCAGGCGTGCCGATTATCGGTACCACGCCAGACGCTATTGATCGCGCTGAAGATCGCGAGCGCTTCCAGGTGATGATCGACAAGCTAGGTCTGAAGCAGCCGCCTAATGCCACTGCCCGCAGCTTTGAAGAGGCGTTTTCCAAGGCGGAGGCCATTGGCTACCCGTTAGTGGTGCGTCCTAGTTACGTGCTAGGTGGGCGGGCGATGGAGATCGTTTATGATGCCTCCGAGCTTGAGAGCTACATGACCAATGCGGTGAAGGTGTCTAATGACTCACCTGTCCTGCTTGACCACTTCTTGAGTGCTGCGATCGAGATTGATATCGACGCTGTATCGGACGGCCAGCAGGTGGTGATCGGCGGCATTATGCAGCACGTTGAGCAAGCGGGTGTTCACTCTGGTGATTCCGCCTGTGCGCTGCCGCCTTACTCGCTGCCTGCCGACGTGCAGGATGAAATGCGCGAGCAGGTCAAGAAAATGGCCGTTGAACTGGGTGTTAAAGGCCTGATGAACGTGCAGTTGGCATGGCAGGATGGCGAGATTTATGTCATTGAGGTTAATCCTCGTGCGTCGCGTACCGTGCCGTTTGTGTCTAAGTGCATCGGCACTTCGTTGGCGCAGATCGCTGCGCGCTGCATGGCGGGTAAAACTCTGGCCGAGCAGGGCTTTGAGCGCGAAATTATCCCGCACTTCTATAGCGTGAAAGAGGCGGTCTTCCCGTTCAACAAGTTCCAGGGTGTTGACCCGATTCTGTCGCCCGAGATGAAGTCGACAGGCGAGGTAATGGGCTCTGGCGAGACCTTCGCAGAAGCGTTCTTTAAAGCGCAGTTGGGCGCTGGCGAAGCCATTCCAGCATTGGATGGCGACCGTAAAGCATTCCTCTCGGTGCGCGAGCCTGACAAGCAGGGGATTATCGAAGTAGCGCGTTCTCTGCTAACATTAGGCTTCACATTATGTGCAACGCGCGGTACAGCAGCGGCGCTTGAAGCAGCTGGACTGGACGTGGAGCACGTCAATAAAGTCTACGAAGGCCGTCCCCATATCGTCGATCTGCTGAAGAACGACGAAATCGCCTACATCGTTAACACGACTGAAGGTCGTCAGGCTATTAACGACTCTTCAATAATTCGCCGTACTGCTCTCGCGCGCAAGGTGCCCTATGCGACCACCTTGGCGGGCGCTAATGCTGTTTGCATGGCGCTTGAGTACGGTAGGGAGATTACGGTGCGGCGCCTTCAGGATCTGCATGCAGGAGCAAGTCAATGAACAAGGTCCCGATGACGGTAGCGGGAGAAAAAAGTCTTCGCGAAGAGCTGAATCACTTGAAGGGCGAAGCCCGCCCTCAAGTTATTGCTGCTATTGCTGAAGCGCGTGAGCATGGCGATCTCAAGGAGAACGCTGAGTATCACGCCGCTCGTGAGCAGCAAGGATTTATTGAAGGCCGTATCCAGGAAATTGAAAGCAAGCTCTCAGGCGCGCAGGTAATCGACGTTACTAAGCTGCCAAAAACCGGCAAGGTGATCTTTGGGGTTACCGTTTCTCTGCTGAACCTGGATAGCGACGCCAACGTTACCTACCGCATTGTTGGTGAAGACGAGGCCAATATTAAAGAGGGACGCATTTCTGTGACCTCGCCTATCGCCCGGGCGTTGATCGGCAAAGAAGAAGGCGATGTAGTGGTGGTAAAAACACCTGGCGGCGATGTTGAGTACGAAATTGAGAGCGTTGAGCATCTCTGATTGACTGCTGTGACGCAGGGCAGGCGTCTTAATGGCGCCTGTCATCCAGGCACACAAAAAAAGGCCCGTGACGGTGGCGTCGCGGGCCTTTTTACATCTCACCTTGTTTAACGAACCACGTGGGGATTAATGCCGTCCGTGGTGATTTTCAAACCGCGTGATGTTGGAAAGTTTGGGGTTTACCTTCGGGTTGCGGCGATAGAGTAGCGCCATTTTGCCAATGGTTTGTACTAGCTCGGCGTGACTGTCGGCGACTAGCTCATTGAGCGCCGCGACGCGGTCTTCCCGCTCTGGAATAGCGAGCTTCACTTTGATGAGCTCGTGATCGTTGAGCGCGCGGCTGAGTTCTGCGAGCAAATTTTCGGAGACGCCGTTCTCAGAAACGGTGACCACTGGATTGAGGTGGTGGCCAATGCTACGAAATGCTTTCTTTTGTGCCTGTGACAAGCTCATGGTATCTTGCGGTATCCCGGTTAGCGCTTAACGCTCCATCTTACGGTGAAATGCCGTTAAGTGAAAGCAATCGCTTGAATGCGCCCATCTCTTATTCCAGCGTTAGATTCCCACATGCAGCAAAAGCCCCCAAGCCGTAAACACTCAGTAAGCAAGACCAGCAACAACTGGAAGAAAGAACATTTCGACGATCAGTATGTAAAGCAGCGCTGGCAAGATGGCTATCGCTCCCGTGCTAGCTACAAGCTGCTTGAGCTTGATGAAAAGGATAAACTGTTTCTCCCAGGCATGACGGTTATTGATCTTGGCGCCGCCCCAGGAGGGTGGAGTCAAATTGCCGCAGAAAAGGTAGGGCCTGAGGGTGTCGTGATAGCGTCAGACATATTAGAGATGGATGCCCTAGCTGGCGTTGACTTCATCCAGGGCGATTTTACTGAAGAGAGCGTGCTTAACGCGATTCTTGAACGTCTAGGAAATCGACAGGTAGACCTTGTGATGTCCGATATGGCCCCCAATATGAGTGGTATGGCGGCTATTGATCAGCCACAGGCAATGTACCTCGTTGAACTCGCTTTGGAGCTTGCGCGAGAAACGCTACCGCCTGGCGGGCGTTTTCTGGCTAAGGTATTTCAAGGCGAAGGATTTGATACCTATTTGAAAGAGCTCCGAAGTAGCTTTGATCGTGTTGTGACTCGCAAGCCGGATGCTTCGAGGGCGCGCTCGCGGGAAGTCTATTTTTTAGCGGAAGGATTTCGAGGCTAGTGAGACGTGGCCCTGTGCTCGTTGGTAAGTGCGAGCGTGTAGACGCTGTGAGTAATAGCAAAGATTTATCACCACGATTGCCAGACAGGCAGGCGTAAATTGTGTCACATTATGCACATTGGACGAGCGTGACACAGATGGCCCAAAGCAAAATGTGCTTTGGCAATGGTTGAACGTTAAGCTCTAGTGTAAGGTCTGAGTATTGACGGTTAACTGACGGATTCTTGTAATGAGGGTAGCCCCTTGAACGATATGGCGAAGAACCTGATTCTGTGGTTGGTCATCGCGGCCGTTCTACTGACAGTGTTCAACAATTTCAGTACGGAAAGCGCACCGCAAACCACCAACTACTCTCAGTTTGTGCAGCAGGTGCAAAATCAGCAGGTACGTAGTGTCACGATTGATGGCTATACCATCATTGGTGAGCGTACGGACGGCTCTCAGTTCCAGACTATCCGCCCGTCGGCGGAAGATCCTAAGCTGATGGATGATCTGCTCAGCAACAACGTGACTGTTGTGGGTAAAGAGCCGGAGCAACAAAGCATCTGGACGCGCTTGCTGATTGCGAGCTTCCCGATTCTGCTCATTCTGGCTATCTTTATGTTTTTTATGCGCCAGATGCAGGGTGGGGCCGGTGGCGGTAAAGGCGGCCCAATGAGCTTTGGTAAGTCGAAAGCCAAACTGCTTTCCCAAGATCAGATCAAGACAACATTTGCTGATGTTGCCGGCTGCGATGAAGCGAAAGAAGAAGTTGAAGAGCTTGTAGACTTCTTGCGTGATCCTACTAAATTCCAGCGCTTGGGTGGCACAATCCCGCGCGGTGTATTGATGGTGGGGCCGCCGGGAACGGGTAAAACGCTGCTGGCCAAATCCATCGCCGGCGAAGCCAAAGTACCGTTTTTCTCTATCTCCGGTTCAGACTTTGTTGAAATGTTTGTCGGCGTTGGTGCCTCACGCGTTCGTGACATGTTTGAGCAAGCCAAGAAGCAAGCGCCCTGCATTATCTTTATTGATGAAATCGATGCCGTTGGCCGTTCGCGCGGTGCTGGCATGGGTGGTGGCAATGATGAGCGTGAGCAGACACTCAACCAATTACTGGTAGAGATGGATGGCTTTGAGGCTAATGAAGGTGTCATCGTTATTGCGGCCACTAACCGTCCTGACGTTCTTGATCCTGCGCTGCTGCGCCCTGGGCGTTTCGACCGCCAAGTAACGGTTGGGCTGCCGGATATTCGGGGCCGTGAACATATTCTGGGTGTTCACTTGCGTAAAGTGCCGCTGGCGGATGATGTCAAGCCGCAGGTGATTGCACGTGGTACGCCAGGCTTCTCTGGTGCGGACCTTGCGAACTTGGTGAATGAGGCTGCGCTGTTTGCAGCCCGCCGTAACAAACGCTTGGTTTCCATGGAAGAGTTGGAGCTTGCTAAAGACAAAATCATGATGGGCGCTGAGCGCAAATCGATGGTTATGACCGATAAAGAGAAGCTCAATACGGCCTATCACGAATCAGGTCACGCCATTATTGGCTTGATCGCGCCTGAGCATGATCCTGTTTACAAAGTGACAATCATCCCGCGTGGCCGTGCGCTAGGCGTTACGATGTTCTTGCCGGAAGAGGATCGTTACAGCCTGTCTCGCCAGCAGATTCTCAGTCAGATTTGCTCGCTGTTTGGTGGACGTATCGCCGAAGAGATGACGCTAGGGGCTAACGGTGTGACAACGGGTGCCTCAAACGATATCAAGCGTGCCACTGAGCTTGCCCATAACATGGTTGCTAAGTGGGGGCTGTCGAATGAAATGGGCCCGATCATGTACGACGAGGATGAGTCTCACCAGTTCCTTGGCGGCCCTGGTCAGGGTGGCGGTAAGCTAAAATCTGGCGAAACAACGTCTCGTCTCGATAAAGAAGTACGCAAGATTATTGACGAGTGTTACGAGCAGGCGCGTCAGATTCTGGAAGATAATCGCGACAAGCTAGACGCGATGGCCGAAGCGCTGATGAAGTACGAAACCATCGATTCTGATCAGCTGAAAGATATTATGGAGGGGCGTGATCCGCGTCCGCCAGAAGGCTGGAACGACGGTGACTCATCTGGCGGCGGCACACGTGTTAGCGACGACAAGCCCGAAGAGAAGGCTGGGGAAAAGACTGACGATGTGTCTGGCGACGATGGTGAAGAAGATGATGACGAGCCACGCCGTCGCCCTTCTGATCCGTTGGGTGGCCCCGCAGGTCCTTAACGTGTTCGAGTGTTAGCGATGTTAGCAAAGGCGCCCCATATCGGGGCGCCTTTTTGTTATGCTGTGATGCAATTGTAAACACGTTTTTTTAGTAGGCCGTAGCATGAAACCGATAGTTGACTCTTCATCGCCTTTACGGGCAGCGGATGGCGCATATCACCTGCGCTGTGGGCGCCATGCATTAGATCTTTCGTTTCCCCGAGTGATGGGTATTTTGAATGTTACGCCGGACTCTTTCTCTGATGGCGGGCAGCACATTGGCCTAGATAGCGCGCTGCACCGAGCTGAACAAATGTTGGCGGAAGGTGCTGCGATGATTGACGTAGGCGGGGAGTCGACAAGGCCAGGGGCTAGCCCTGTATCAGAGCAAGAAGAGTTAGACCGAGTGGCGCCTGTGGTTGAAGCATTAGTGCTCGAGCTAGATGCGCTGGTGTCAGTGGATACCAGTAGCCCTGCCGTTATGCGAGAAGTAAGCGCGCTTGGTGCCGGTATGATTAACGATGTGCGAGCGCTAGAGCGTGAGGGGGCGTTGGGCGCTGCAGCAAGCACGGGCTTGCCGGTGTGCTTAATGCATCGCCAGGGCGAGCCTCAAGATATGCAGCAGTCGCCATATTACGGTCAGCCAGTTGAGCGAGTGGTTGCCGACTATCTGGCTGAGCGGATAGCCGCGTGTGAAGCCGCTGGAATTCGCCGAAGTCGTCTGTTGGTCGATCCGGGTTTTGGTTTTGGCAAAACCATTGAACATAACCTGCGCTTGTTGAAGTATATGGATGAGCTTCAGGCGTTGGAGTTGCCGCTGCTAGTCGGGATGTCGCGGAAAAGCATGATTGGTAAAGTGCTGGGTCGCCCGGTGGAGGAGCGTTTGGCCGGCGGTTTAGCGTTAGCAGCCATGGCGGTTGAGCGGGGCGCCAATATTTTGCGTGTGCATGATGTGGGGCCCACGGTAGATGCCGTTAATATGGCATGGGCGGTACTCCAGGAGGGTTGCGAGTCGCCGCTTAATAAGGAGATAACGCCATGACGCGACGTTATTTTGGTACCGATGGAATTCGCGGCACGGTCGGGCAAGCGCCTATTACTGCCGATTTTATGCTCAAGTTAGGCTGGGCGGTGGGACAGGTGCTGCGCCGTGAAAAAGGCCGTACTCGCGTATTAATTGGTAAAGATACGCGCATCTCTGGCTATATGTTTGAATCAGCCCTGGAGGCGGGGCTATCTGCCGCAGGTGTCGATGTTGCGTTGTTGGGGCCAATGCCTACGCCGGGGATCGCTTATCTAACGCGTACCTTCCGCGCCGACGCTGGGATTGTGATTTCCGCGTCTCATAACCCGTTTGACGATAACGGCATTAAGTTTTTCTCTGCCGAAGGTAAAAAGCTGCCCGACGAGGTTGAGGATCGTATTGAGACGATGCTTGATGCGCCTCTGACAACGGCGAGCGCGGCTCAGTTGGGTAAAGCGACGCGTATTGACGATGCTGCGGGGCGCTATATCGAGTTCTGTAAATCGACGCTACCTGATCGGCTCAGCTTGCATGGTCTAAAAGTGGTATTGGATTGTGCTCATGGGGCGACCTACCACATTGCACCAAACGTGTTTCGTGAGCTAGGCGCTGATGTCAGTGTGATTGGCTCCTCCCCTGATGGGTTGAATATTAATCACCAGGTGGGGTCTACCCATCCCGCAGCGCTGCGTGCAGCGGTGATCCAGCAAGGCGCTGATTTAGGCATTGCCTTTGATGGTGATGGAGATCGAGTACTGCTGGTAGATGCCGATGGCCGTGAGGTGGATGGCGACGATATTCTTTATCTAATTGCCCGGGACCGTCACGAGCGGGGGCTTCTCGAGGGCGGCGTAGTAGGCACTCTGATGAGTAACTTTGGGCTTGCTATGGCGCTGGAGCGGCTGGGAATTCCTTTTCAGCGCGCGAAAGTGGGTGATCGCTTTGTCATGGAAGTGATGGCTGCCAACGGCTGGGAGCTGGGAGGCGAATCATCAGGTCATATTGTATGTGGCCATGTTCAAACCACAGGCGATGGGATTGTTTCAGCGTTGCAAGTGTTAGCGTTGATGGTGCGAGAACAAAAGCCGCTGCTGTCTCTCTTGAAGGGGTTGGAAAAGGTGCCTCAGTCGCTGGTTAACGTCAGGCTGCCTGGGAACACCAATGCAAAAAATGTCATGACGGCAAAGCCGCTACTTGACGCGGTGGCTGCCCTTGAGGCTGAGCTGGGTGACCAAGGTAGAGTGTTGCTGCGGCCGTCGGGCACTGAGCCGCTAATCCGAGTGATGGTGGAGGGGCGGGCTCACCTGGACGTTGACCGTCTAGCGCATAAACTTGCCGATCAGGTCCAGACGTTGCTTGGCTAGCTTGGTCAATGTGTTTGATAGACGAGCATGCTTGCCACTCCCTCAACTAACTAACCTGTATAACAGCGGTTGTCTTGACAAGGCCGCTCCTATACCATTTCGCTCCACCTTGAGTGAGGATAATCGATGCGTACGCCATTAATTGCCGGTAACTGGAAAATGAACGGCTCCACGGCGTTGGTTCAAGCGTTTGGAGACGCCTTTACCGCGTCCAAACTGCCTAATGATATCGACGTTGTAGTTATTCCGCCGTTTCCTTATTTGGAGGCGGCGCGAAGTGCTTTCCAAAATACGCCGTTACAGTTAGGGGCGCAGACGCTCAATCCACAGCACTCAGGTGCGCATACGGGCGAGATTAGCGGGCGTATGCTTAAAGAGTTTGATGTGGCCTATGTGCTGGTTGGTCACTCTGAGCGTCGCCAGCTATACAAAGAAGGTGATGAGCAGGTGTTTGACCGTTTGGTAGCCGCACTTGATGTCGGCATCACGCCGATTCTATGTGTTGGTGAAACCCTGGAAGAGCGCGACTCCGGTAGCACGATGGAGGTTGTTTTGCGCCAAGTTGGCTATGCAATGGCGCGTTTAGAGCCGGCACAGCGTCTTAAGGTTGTGATTGCCTATGAGCCCGTCTGGGCAATCGGGACAGGCCGCACAGCCACGCCGGAACAGGCTCAGGAAGTAATGGCCGGTATTCGTGCTTACCAGGCCGGGTTTGATAAAACGCTAGCTGAGCAGCTTAAGCTGCTTTACGGCGGTAGCATGAATGCAAGCAATGCGGCTGAGCTGCTCGCTCAGCCGGATATCGACGGCGGTTTAGTGGGGGGTGCTTCGCTCAAAACCGACGATTTCTACGCCATTTGTCAGTCAGCAGGATAATTCCATGCAAATGCAAGTTGCAATTCTTATGGTTCACGTGGTGATTGCGATCGCCTTGGTTGTGCTCATCCTGCTTCAGCAGGGTAAAGGTGCCGAAGCGGGTGCCTCCTTTGGTGGAGGAGCATCGCAAACTGTGTTTGGTTCGCGGGGTAGCGGTAACTTTTTGTCTCGCGCAACGGGGTTTTTAGCGGCCGGTTTTTTCGTTACTTCAATGGCATTGGCTTACTTTGCGACCCAGGCAGGGCAGGCGCCTGAAGCGGGCATTCCCGACTCTCGGCTAATTGAGCAGCAGCGCAACATCCCAACGCTTGACGATAGCCCTGCAAGTATGGATAATACCGCGCCAGTGCTAGAGGAAAGCAGCGAGTAACATATTGATACTGCTTTTTTTAGCCTCCCCTGTTGCCGAAGTGGTGGAATTGGTAGACACGCTATCTTGAGGGGGTAGTGACCGTATGGTCGTGCGGGTTCAAGTCCCGCCTTCGGCACCATCTGTTTTGCTGGTTTACCAGCTTCCCAGAGTTATTTTGTCAAATAGGCTTGATTAGAAAGCTATTGTCAAAAGAGTAGGGATTGGCACCTAAGACGAAAAATGCACTTGAAAAGAAAGGTTGACGAAAGTGGTTCAAGTGTCTATTATCGTCGACCTAGATTGATGCGGGGTGGAGCAGTCTGGTAGCTCGTCGGGCTCATAACCCGAAGGTCATCGGTTCAAATCCGGTCCCCGCTACCATTTACTAGTAACATGTTAATTGCCTGAAAAGTCTTGATGTTAGTTAGTCTTGATGCTGGTTGGGTAAGGGCAAAAGCCAAGTCATGTTATTAGATGGTATTACAGGTTTCTTTCGAAAAGCCCCTTCCTGTGAAGGGGCTTTTTGTTAGTAGCTTTTCGAGAGCCAAGAGTGTCTCCACAGCGGATGTCTTCCGAATTGCCAGAGACACATTTCCGGGTAACGCCAATCAGCCACCTAGCTTTTCATTCAACTCCTGGCCAGGTGCCTGATGCAACGGCTATAGGAGCTTTGTCTGTGGCCACAAAACACGCTGCGCTTCACGCGCTGATCGAACCTGTCGTAGCCGCCATGGGTTTTGAGCTATGGGGTATCGACCATCTTTCCCAGGGCAAGCATTCGCGGCTGGTGATTTATATCGAACGCGAAAGTGGCGTCAGCGTGGAAGACTGCGCTGATATTAGTCGCCAAGTCAGTGCCGTTATGGATGTGGAAGATCCCATTCCTGGCGAATACCGCTTGGAAGTCTCGTCGCCTGGTATGGCACGTCCCTTGTATACCCTGGATCAATTTATTCGTTATCAAGGTCACCACGTTGCGCTCAAGTTGCGCGTGGCCTTTGATGGACGGCGTAAATATCAAGGCCTTCTCGCTGGTGTCGAAGGCGACGAGGTTCTGCTACAGCTGGATGGCGAAGAGTACTGTTTTCCAATCGAAAGCATCGATTCTGCGCACGTCGTCCCGCAATTCGACGAATAAACGGGTGGCGGCTTCCGGCAGGCTGCCGGGATGATGCACAAAAGGACAGGTTTTCTGGCGAGGCAAACGCATGAGTAAAGAAATTTTAATGGTCGTGGACGCGATCTCTAACGAAAAAGGCGTCCCCCGCGATGTTATTTTTGAGGCGGTTGAAGCCGCGTTAGCTAGCGCGTCACGCAAGCGTTTTGATCAGGAAGAAGCCAATGTGCGCGTTCATATCGACCGCCGCACGGGCGACTACGATACGTTCCGCTACTGGACCGTTGTCGAAGATGACGAATTTGAAACACCTGATTATGAAATTAAACAGACCATCGCTGAGCAGCGTGATCCGCCGCTGAAACTAGGCGATGTAGTTGAGACAAAGATTGAAAATGCCGTATTTGGCCGTATCGCTGCGCAAACTGCCAAGCAGGTTATCGTGCAGAAGGTACGTGAAGCCGAACGCGCTGAAGTGGTTCGCCAGTACGCTGACCGCGAAGGCGAGTTGGTGGCAGGCATTGTCAAGAAAACCACGCGTGATGGATTGATTATCGACCTGGGTGAAAACGCTGAAGCGTTCTTGCCGCGTAACGAGATGATCCACGGTGAGCGCTACCGCATGAATGAGCGGGTACGCGCCCTGCTAGTCAAAGTTGATCCAGACGCACGTGGGGCGCAGCTACAGCTGTCGCGCACCTGTCCTGAGTTCATCATTGAGCTGTTTAAAATTGAAGTGCCGGAAATTGCTGAGCAGCTGATTGAAATCAAAGGGGCGGCGCGCGACCCTGGCTCGCGGGCCAAAATCGCCGTTAAAACCAACGACCGCCGCATCGATCCTGTTGGGGCGTGCGTTGGTATGCGTGGTTCTCGCGTACAGGCAGTGTCATCAGAGCTGCAAAATGAGCGTGTCGATATTGTGCTGTGGGACGACAACCCTGCGCAGCTGGTGATAAATGCCATGGCACCTGCTGATGTGGCATCTATCCTGGTTGACGAAGATGCGCACGCCATGGACGTGGCCGTTGCTCAAGACAATCTGGCTCAGGCCATTGGTCGTAGCGGCCAGAACGTGCGTTTAGCTTCTGAGCTAACCGGCTGGCGTATTAACGTGATGACCGAAGATGAAGCTGAGTCAAAACGTGAGCAGGAAATTGATAGCCTGGTGGACTCCTTTGTTCAGCATTTGGAAGTGGACGAAGACATTGCCTGCCTATTAGTGGAAGAAGGGTTTACCACCCTGGAAGAAGTTGCCTACGTGCCGCTTGAAGAGATGCTCGAAATCGAAGAGTTCGATGAAGATTTGGTGGAAGAGCTGCGCGCACGAGCGAAAGACGAGCTGCTGACGATGGCCATTGCCTCGGAAGAAGCGCTAGACGGTGCCCAACCGGCAGACGATTTGCTGGGAATGGACGGCATGGAGCGCCACCTGGCCTTCATTCTGGCTAGCCGAGGCATCGTCACCATGGAAGATCTCGCCGAGCAGTCTGTCGACGATCTGGTCGATATCGAGGAGTTGGACGAAGCGCGCGCAGCGGCACTGATCATGACTGCCCGTGCGCCCTGGTTTGAAGACGATGGCGTATCGGATTCGAACACACAGTAAAAGGTCACGGGCTGAGGAGGGTCACTATGTCGGATATGACAGTTAAAGATTTTGCAGTAAAGGTGGGCCGTGATGTGCCCCGCCTATTGGAACAGATGAAAGAAGCCGGTTTAAAACATGCGTCAGAAAGCGACGCCGTGTCTGAAGACGATAAGCAAACGCTGCTCAGCTTTTTGAAAAAAAGCCATGGCGGCGGTGACAGCGATGCTAGCAAAAACCGCATTACGTTGACGCGTAAAACCCGTAGCCGTATTAAAACGGGCGAGCGTGGCAAAACGATTGAAGTGCAGGTGCGTAAGAAAAAAACGTACGTTAAGAGCGCCGAAGAAGATAAGCCGAAAGCGCCTGAGCCTAAGCATTCTGGTCCGCGCCAGTTGGTAGGTGATATGGCGGAAGCGGAAGCGGAGCGTAAAGCTCGCGATATCCGTGAAGCTGAAGAGAAGGCCGCAGCGGCTAAAGCGAAAGCTGCAGAAGATGCTGCACGTAAAGCCGAGGAAGAGAAGGCCAAGGCGAAAGCAGCTGAAGTCCCCGAAATCGCTGTGCCTGAGCTGCAAATCGACGATACCCCGGCATCTGATGATTTGCCGCCTGCGCCGCCGAAAGAAGGCCGCTCGGATCGTCGTACAGCACCGCCTAAAAAGGCAGCGGCGAAGAAAAAAGGCCGTAATGACGATGAGGATCGTGGCGACCGCGAAGAGCGTAAGCGTGGTGGTGGCGGCAAGAAAGTAAAACGTGCCGAGCGTCGCGGCGGTCGTCGTGGTGGTGCCAGCCAGAGTGGCAACGGCAAGCATGCTTTCCAAAAGCCGACCCAGCCGATTGTTCGTGAAGTCTCGATTCCTGAGTCGATCAGCGTTGCTGAGTTGGCCGACAAAATGTCGATCAAAGCCAATGAAGTGATCAAGGCCATGTTCAACATGGGCGCGGCCGTGACCATCAACCAAACGATTGACCAAGATACAGCGGCTATCGTTGTGGAAGAGATGGGCCACAAAGTCAAGCTGGTGAAGGACGATGCGCTGGAAACGGAAATGCTGGAAGGCATCTCCTATGAAGGCGAAGAGATCACTCGTTCACCTGTTGTGACCGTGATGGGGCACGTTGACCATGGTAAAACCTCGTTGCTGGACTACATCCGTCGTGCCAAAGTCGCCACGGGCGAAGCAGGCGGTATTACCCAGCACATCGGTGCCTACCATGTGGAAGATGACCACGGCGGTGTGACCTTCCTGGATACGCCTGGTCACGCAGCGTTTACCGCTATGCGTGCCCGCGGTGCGAAAGCGACCGATGTGGTGATCCTGGTGGTAGCCGCTGATGACGGCGTCATGCCGCAAACTATCGAAGCTGTTGAGCACTCGAAAGCTGCCGACGTACCCATGGTCGTCGCGGTGAACAAGATCGATAAACCCCAAGCCGATCCTGATCGCGTAAAAAACGAGCTGTCTCAGCATGGCGTTATCTCGGAAGAGTGGGGGGGCGATACTCAGTTCGTGCATGTCTCAGCGAAGAGCGGTGAAGGTATTGAAGACCTGCTGGAAGCGATCCAGTTGGTGTCAGAAGTCCTTGAACTGAAAGCTGTTCCATCTGCGCCGGGTAAAGGTGTGGTCGTCGAGTCGCGCTTGGATAAGGGGCGTGGTCCAGTCGCCACCGTGCTGGTTCAAAACGGTACGCTGAAGAAGGGCGACATCGTTCTGGCTGGCCTGCACTATGGCCGCGTACGTGCTTTGACCAACGAGCTGGGCAAGCAGGTCGATACCGCCGGTCCTGCCATGCCGGTAGAGATCCAGGGGCTCGACGGCACGCCCGATGCGGGCGATGACTTCATGGTCGTGGCCGACGAGAAGAAGGCCCGAGAAGTAGCCAACTTCCGTCAGGGTAAATACCGCGAAGTGCGCCTGGCGCGTCAGCAGAAGGCCAAACTGGAGAATATGTTCAGCCAGATGGGCCAAGACGAAGTGGCCAAGGTCAACATCGTCCTCAAAGCCGACGTGCAGGGCTCGCTGGAAGCAATCAAAGGCGCTTTGGAAGAGCTTTCTACCGAAGAAGTACAGGTGGCGGTGGTCTCCTCTGGCGTGGGTGGTATCACCGGTACCGACGCCAACCTGGCGCTGGCCTCGGAAGCCATCGTGGTCGGCTTCAACGTCCGTGCCGATGCCGCTGCCCGTGAGATCATCGAACGTGAAGGTCTGGATCTGCGCTACTACAGCGTCATTTACCACTTGATCGACGAAGTCAAACAGGCCATGAGCGGTATGCTTGCCCCCGAGTGGAAAGAAGAGATCGTGGGTGTGGCCGAAGTGCGTGATGTGTTCCGCGCACCGAAAATTGGTGCAGTGGCTGGCTGTATGGTTGTCGAAGGCACCGTATCGCGCAGCAAGCGTATCCGTGTACTGCGTGACAACGTTGTGATTTACGAAGGCGAACTCGAGTCGCTGCGCCGCTTCAAAGATGACGTTCAGGAAGTGCGTAATGGCATGGAATGCGGCATCGGCGTGAAGAACTACAACGATGTTCAGGTCAACGATAAGATCGAAGTCTTTGACCAAGTGAAGGTCGAGCGCAGCCTGTAAGGCCGCGAGGAGCAATCATGCGCGAATTTAAGCGTACCGACCGAGTCGCTGACCAGCTCCAAAAGGAGCTGGCAGTGCTGATCCAGCGCGAAGTGAAAGACCCGCGTTTGGGCATGGTAACGGTCAGTGGTGTTACCGTTAGTCGTGATCTTGGCTACGCCGATATCTATGTCACCTTATTGGGTGAGCAAGATCCCGCGCGTATCAAAGAAAACCTACAGGTGCTCAAGCGCGCTGGAGGCTTTCTAAGAAGCCAAATTGCCAAACGCATTAAGCTACGTCATGTACCTGAGCTGCGCTTTCATTACGATGAAAGCGTGGTTCGCGGCCAGCACCTCTCATCGCTGATCGACGAAGCGGTTTCAACTGACCGCGCACGTCAACAGGATGATGAAGAGGGTAGCGATAATGACAGTGGTGAGGAGACGCGCTAATGGCACGTCGCCGTCGCGGATTGCCGGTTAATGGCGTACTGCTGCTGGATAAGCCTAAGGGCATTTCCAGCAACCATGCGCTGCAGCGTGTGCGTCGTCTGTTTGAGGCGCAAAAAGCCGGTCATACCGGCACGCTGGACCCTATGGCAACGGGTTTGTTACCGATTTGCCTTGGGGAGGCGACTAAGTTTTCCGCGCATCTGTTAGAAGCCGACAAGATGTATCGCACCCGTGTAGAGCTGGGCGTGATTACAGACACCGGTGATGCCGAAGGTACGGTCATTGAGCGGCGCGAGATCCCCCGTTTAGCGGCTGAGGATGTCGAGTCAGCCCTAGCTCGCTTTCACGGCGAGATTGACCAAGTGCCGCCAATGTATTCGGCATTAAAGCATCAAGGTAAAAAGCTTTATGAGCTTGCCCGTGAGGGTAAGCACGTTGAGCGTGCAGCGCGGCGAGTAAGCGTGTATGATGCGCGGCTGCTTGCTTTCGAGGGCGCCGCCTTTGAAATGGAAGTCAGCTGCAGCAAAGGCACGTATATTCGCACCTTGGCTGAAGATATTGGTCATGCGTTGGGCTGTGGTGCCCATATAAGCCAGCTGAGAAGGCTCAAAACAGGGCCCTTTACCAGCGATGCAATGTGGACACTGGAAGACCTTGAAGCGCTGGCAGATCAAGCCGCCCGCGAGGCTGAACTAATGCCTGCGGATGTGCTGGTTGATCATTTGCCGTCACTGACGGTAGATGAAACAGCGTATGGGCGTCTTGCACACGGTCAATCGGCGAACTTAGCCGTTGGTGTGCTTGAGCCTGACGCGCTGGCAAGACTTTATTACGCTGAGACGTTTATCGGCCTTGGCGTTGTAAAAGGGGCGCAGGAAGTAGCTCCCAAGCGACTGTTAAGTACCGTCGCTATCTCGTAAAGCGTTGCAAGGACGTAGCGATTTGCGCGAAAATTGTACGTGAAGATGTACGTGAGAAGATAGTTGCATGAGACTGCAAATATGCGTGGTCTCACCCATTCAATTTTAGGCATATTGCTTACTGGAGAGACAGATGGCATTAACCGCTGAGAAGAAGGCCGAGATCGTCAACGAATACGGCCGCGGCGATAACGATACCGGTTCCCCTGAAGTTCAGGTTGCACTGCTGAGCGCCAACATTAATGGCCTGCAGGACCACTTCAAAACCAACAAGCAGGATCACCACTCTCGTCGTGGTCTGATCCGCATGGTAAACCAGCGTCGTAAGCTGTTGGATTACCTGAAGCGTAAAGATTTTGAACGCTATCAGTCTCTGATTCAGCGTTTAGGTCTGCGTCGTTAAGCGTTAACGGCAACGATCAAAAACGGGCAGCCCCCTTGTGGGCTGCCCGTTTTTTTGTTTCTGGTAGCCGTATGGCGCCACAGCGCCTAGAATGGTGGCGAGTCAAAACGACCCAAGCGAAAAGACAAGTAGATATTAATGTTAAAGGAAGTCGCCGTGAATCCGGTAAAAAAAACGTTTCAATACGGTCGTAGCACCGTCACCCTAGAAACTGGGCGTATTGCTCGCCAAGCCACTGGCGCCGTTATGGTGACCATGGATGAAACCGTCGTACTGTGTACGGTGGTGGCCAAAAAAGAAGCGAACCCCAGCCAGTCTTTCTTCCCACTCTCGGTACACTATCAAGAGAAAACCTACGCAGTGGGCAAGATCCCCGGCGGCTTCTTTAAGCGCGAAGGGCGTCCTACCGAGAAAGAAACCCTTACCTCTCGTCTGATTGATCGTCCGATTCGTCCGCTATTTCCGAAAGGGTTTATGAACGAAGTGCAGGTTATCTGTACTGTTCTATCGACTGATCGTAATCATGACCCCGATATCGCAGCCCTGCTGGGCACCTCAGCAGCGCTGGGTATTGCCGGTGTGCCCTTCAATGGCCCGATTGGCGCGGCACGTGTGGGCTTTAATGAAGAGCAGGGCTACTTCCTAAACCCAACCGTCGAAGAGCTGGCTACCTCAGAACTAGACATGGTTGTTGCCGGTACCGAAAACGCCGTATTGATGGTGGAGTCGGAAGCTCAGGAGCTGCTTGAAGACGAAATGCTTGGTGCGGTGCTGTTCGGTCACCAGGAAATGCAGGTAGCTGTCAGCGCGATTAAAGAGCTGGTCGCTGACGCTGGCAAACCGCGTTGGGATTGGCAGCCCGCCCAAGAGAATGTCGCACTGAAAACGGCCATGGCCGATGCTTTTGAAGCCAAGGTAGGTGATGCTTATCGCATTACTGACAAAATGGCTCGCCAAGATGCGCTGTCAGCGCTGAAAGAGGAAGCGGTTGCCCAGTTAGCCGCTGCTGAAGGCGAAGAAGTAGAAGGTAAATTCAGCAAAGATGACGTGAAAGGTGCGTTTGCGGGCCTTGAGAAGCGCGTTGTACGCTCTCGTGTGGTGAAAGGCGAGCCGCGTATTGATGGGCGCGACAATGCCACTGTACGTCCTCTCGCGATTGAGGTGGGTGTCCTGCCTAAGACACACGGTTCGGCAGTGTTTACCCGTGGCGAAACCCAGGCCATCGCCGTTGCGACCTTGGGCACCCTGCGCGACTCACAGCTGATCGAATCCCTGGAAGGCGAGCGTAAAGACCGCTTTATGCTGCACTACAACTTCCCTCCTTACTGTGTCGGCGAAGCAGGCTTTATGGGCGGGCCGAAGCGTCGTGAAATCGGTCATGGCCGTTTAGCACGCCGTGGCGTTCAAGCGATGCTGCCGTCAGAAGACGTGTTCCCCTATACCATCCGTGTGGTATCGGAAATCACTGAATCTAACGGTTCTAGCTCCATGGCGTCAGTGTGTGGTTCCTCGCTCGCACTGATGGATGCCGGTGTGCCATTAAAAGCCCCGGTGGCAGGTATTGCCATGGGCTTAGTGAAAGATGAAGACGGCTATGCGGTATTGACTGATATCCTGGGTGACGAAGACCACCTGGGCGATATGGACTTCAAAGTTGCCGGTTCTGAAGAGGGCGTTACTGCTCTGCAGATGGACATTAAGATTGAGGGCATCAATGAAGAGATCATGGAGAAAGCGCTGCAGCAAGCCCATGATGCTCGCCTTAGTATCCTCGCTCAGATGAACGACGTGATCAGTCAAAGCCGTACGGACGTATCGGAAAATGCGCCGTCCATGGCAACGATTAAAATCGATCCGGACAAGATCCGTGATGTGATTGGTAAAGGCGGCGCAACGATTCGTAAAATTTGCGAAGACACCGGTGCCTCTATTGATCTGGATGATGATGGCACTGTGCGTATCTACGCCGAAGATAAAGCTGCCGCCAAAAAAGCCATTGATACCGTGCTGGCAATTACCGCAGAAGCGGAAATTGGTAAGCTGTATAACGGTAAAGTAGTTCGCATTGCTGACTTTGGTGCTTTCGTTAATATCATGCCGGGTACCGACGGCTTGGTGCATATCTCACAAATTGTTGCCGAGCGCGTTAACAACGTGCGCGACTTCTTAAATGAAGGCGATGATGTGATTGTGAAGGTATTGGATATCGACAACCGCAATCGTGTGAAGCTCTCAATCAAAGAGATCACCGAGGAAGAGAAAGCAGCTTTTGCCGCTGCCGAGGCGGACGTCGCTAACTAAAGCGATGTAGACGTAACGGCCGCCCCCGCAGCTTTCAGTTGCGGGGGCGGTGTCGTTTTATAGGCAGTATAGGAAAAGAGAAGAGAACATGGAGAAGGAGCAAGCGCCGCGTTGGCGGGCGGTAGTGGCCGTGATGATCGGCATTTTTTTATTGGTGACAGCAGAGCAGCTGCCTATAGGACTATTGTCCCAGGTGGCGTCGTCAATGGGTGTCACGTCAGGCATGGCGGGTCTTATGGTGACCGTGCCGGGAGTGGTTGCTGCTTTCTCTGCGCCGCTGTTGCCGGTAGCGGTAGGTCGTCTAGATAGGCGTATCATGCTCACGGTGATGATGATTGTGATGGTGATTGGCAGCGCGCTTTCAGCAGTGGCCAGCAACTTTGGCTTACTACTGGCAGCCCGTGTGTTGGTGGGTATTAGTATCGGCGGGTTTTGGGCCATTGCGGGCAGTATTGCTCCAAGGCTGGTGCCCAGCGATAAGGTTGCCAAGGCCATGACGATTATTTTCAGTGGTGTGGCTGCTGCGTCGGTATTGGGGGTGCCGTTAGGCACGCTGCTTGGCGACTTGAGCAACTGGCGGGTGGCATTTGGCGCGCTAGGCGGGCTGAGTCTATTAACCGCCATTGCACTATGGTGTTGGCTACCGCCACTGCCGCCAAGAGAGCCGGTGCGATTAGGTATGTTAGTGCAGCAGTTTAGCAATCGTGGTGTGCGTGTTGCGGTGTTAACGACCGGCTTTGTCGTTATTGGACACTTTGCTGCTTATACCTTTATTAGCCCCATTCTTCAGGAAATTAGTGGCGTGGCGCAGCGCCATGTTGGCAGCTTGCTGTTGCTGTATGGGGCGGCCGGGATTATGGGTAATATCGCGGCAGGTATCTTTGCTGGGCGTCACCCTTATCGGGCGGTGCTGGCCATTCCTAGCCTGTTACTGTTAGTGGTGGCTATTTTCCCGCTGCTGGGGGGGCAGCCTGTCAGCGGCGTACTGCTGCTAATGGTATGGGGGGCTGTTTTTGGCAGCGTGTCAGTGAGTATTCAAACCTGGATTATACGTACGGCGCCTAATACCGAGGCAGCCACCGCGCTGATGGCATTTACTTTTAATATGTCGATTGGGTTAGGGGCTATGTTTGGCGGACGTATCGTCGATGCCACTAGCCTGCCGATTGCGATGTGGGCGGCATCGGGACTATTCCTGCTGGGAGCGTTGTTAGTATGGCGAACACCTTCAAGTATTGTGGGAGAGAAGCATCGCTGAATGAGCATTTTCGCAAGCTTGCCGTTGTCGCGTAGGGGATGTGGATCGGTATGATAAGGTGAACTAAATCATATTGAGGACATCCCCACCCATGTCAGATCAAGAGCCTCGCAAGGTGTTCCTCGCTGTCAGCGGCATGTCACCACAGATCATCACCGAAACCCTGTATGCGCTGATCCAGGAAAAACACTGGATTCCCGATGAGGTACACCTGATCACCACCGAACAGGGCAAACAGAATGCCGTGTTGCAACTACTGGAAGGCGAGCGCCACTTCCAGCGCCTGTTGAAGGATTACCAGGTCAACCAGCCGGTGCTCTTCAGCGAGCAAAATATTGCCGTGATCCAGGACGCCAACGGCCAGGTTCTAGCCGACCTGCGTACCCCACAAGACAACGAAACTGCCGCCGATACCATCTGTACCGTAATCCGTGAGCTGACCAGCGACGCCGATACTGAGCTGCATGTCTCGCTGGCCGGTGGGCGCAAGACCATGGGCTTTTATGCCGGTTACGCGCTTTCGCTGTTTGGGCGGCCCCAGGACCGGCTGAGCCACGTGCTGGTCAGCGAGGGCTATGAATCGCTGCGGGATTTTTTCTACCCCACCCCCACCACACGAGTGATTTATGACCGTGATGGCAAGTCCCTTGACGCTAGCAAGGCTCAAGTCTGGCTGGCGGAAATTCCCTTTGTGCGCCTGCGTGGCGGTTTGTCGCAAAGTCTACTCAATGGTCAACACGGTTTCAGCGAGACCGTGGCGCTAGCCCGCAAGGCAACCGAAAAAGCCCATCTGCAACTGTTTCCGACCTGCGGTGAATACCGCATGAACGGTGAGCCAGGCAAACTTAGAGTCCGGTCATTTTAAGAGCGGCCTCTGGCAACCGTTCGCCTTGCACCTCGATCTTTGAAATGGGGCCCATTAACTGGACCACCTAACTGCAGTGGTTCGACACGCTCTCGATCACCGCACTGGTCAGCAGGGTGGTCTCGCGCTCAATGCCCAGCACCCGGGTGCCGATCTAGTAGCCGATCATCAGCAGTTCGAGTGATCGGCTGCGCCGTCAGCGACAGCCTGATGCCACTCTTGACCGGGCACGGTAGGAGGGTCGCGCCGAAGCCAGCGAAGATAAGGGAGGTGAAAGGCACCAGGCCTTGCGACATGACCTCGCTCCTCCTGTCGATGTCATGGCCTAGCCTAGTGAGCCTACACTGCTAGTGATCGTTGGTGTCATGGCAGATGGTCGCAAGCCGTCGAGGATGGCTTCCGTGAGTCGGAGGCCAGCTGGAAGACGTTGCTGACGGGCCTGCAAGAGCGCGGCCTGATCGACCGCTAGGCGGATCCCAAGGACTCCCGGCGCGCTTGGCACACCTTAACAGAGGAGGGACGGCGCCTCTTCGTTCGTACCGCGCACCATCTCTCAGGTCCACAACGCCGTGTATGGTCCCGGATCGATCGGAGTGGACTATCACCCCCTTGGGCATCTTGCAGCCCCACAGGAGCATCTGCAGGGCATCACCGATCAGGTCAGCGGTCATACGTTCGCTCATCGCCCAACCGATGACCTTGCGTGAATACAAATCTAGTAGCGCGGCCAGGTAGAGCAAGCCTTCACTGATCGCTAAGTAGGTGATGTCACCGACTCATTTTTGGTTCGGCGCATCGGCGGAAAGTCCTGTTTCAGTAGATTGGGCGCCACGGGAAAGCCATGTCGTGAGTTCGTCGTGGCCTTGTACTTACGAGCTGCTTTGGCCCGCATGTTCTACTGCCGGTGGCTGGCACCACGGTATTGCGGCAGATGGCGACGCCAGCATAGTTCGGGCCATAGGTTAGCCTGGGGAGGGGGCGCCTGAGCGCCCCTTATTTCTGTTGAAAAGCCAGAGCCACACGCTTGTCAGTGCTGGCATGCTGACAGCGCCTGGGGTCGGTTCAGCACCACGCTGTCACCAGGCGTAGTAGCCGCAGCGTGCCAAACCGAGTACAGCTCACATACGCTGGATACCGACACGATTAACGTCAGAACTCATGACTAAAGTCGTAGTGGACAGTGTTTGTTAACGTGATATCGTACATTTTATACAATATAATTTGTTGTCATAATTGCCGTTGTGAATGGATGTCGAACAAACAAGAAATCAAAAGGATGGGAATGAACAAATGATCAATGCTCAGGAGTCTGCCGCACACGGCAGTAAAGAACGCCTCTTTCTTGGCCACCCCAGAGCTCTGGCAACGCTATTCGGCATGGAGGTCTGGGAGCGCTTTTCCTTCTACGGCATGCAGGCGATTCTGCTTGTCTATCTTTACCACACGACGACACAAGGTGGGCTTGGTATCAGCCAGTCGGTGGCGATCGGCATCGTCGGGGCCTATGGCAGCGGTGTCTATCTTGCCGCCATCTTGGGCGGCTGGTTTTCTGACCGTTTGTTCGGGCCGGAACGTACCCTGTTCTACTCCGGCATTATAGTGATGTTGGGGCACATCGCTCTGGCCATTCTGCCTGGCGTTTATGGGGTCACAGCAGGAATGGTGATGGTCGCCATCGGTAGTGGTGGCGTCAAATCAACATGCTCGTCACTCGTAGGCTCACTCTACGATATGGACAGCCCGCGCCGTGATGCCGGTTTTTCGATCTTCTATCTGGGTGTCAATATTGGTGCGCTGACGGGGCCACTGTTGACGGGGCTCTTGCAGCAGCAGGCCGGTTTCCACTACGGGTTTGGTATAGCGGCGATCGGCATGGCCTTAGGCCTGTTTCAATACACGAGGGGACGCTCGCAACTTCCTGATAGCCAGAAAGTAGCCCCTACGCCGTTGCCTTCCGGAGAAGGGCGGAAATACCTACTGGGTGGTGCAGTGGCACTGGTTGTCGTGGCTGTTGCACTTGCGGTTGGCTGGATTCGTGCAGATAACCTCTCGGACGTTTTTTTGACCATCATCTCCATCGTGTCCGTGGCCTATTTTTTCATCATCCTGCGCTCTACGAGGGTATCGCCCAGTGAGCGGTTCCGGGTTTATGCCTTCATCCCGTTGTTCTTGACCAGTGCTGCCTACTGGGCCATGTATAGCCAGTCCTACACGGTGATCACTGCTTTCTTTGATCAGCGCGTCGACCGTCAACTGGGGGGCTTCGAAATTCCCGTTGGTTGGCTGGTATCCATACAGGCGTTGATGATCATCATACTCTCGGGGTTCTTTGCCTGGATGTGGACGACGTTGGGTAAGCGACAACCCAGCTCCACTATGAAGTTCATCATCGCGATGGTGATCATTGCGCTGACGTTCCTAGGCTATCTGCCTTACCTCGGCAGCGATGCCTCGACCATGCCGCTGTTCATGCTGGGGGTCCTGCTGTTCGGTTTCTCGATATCAGAGCTTTTTCTGTCGCCTATCGGGCTTTCGGTCGCGACCAAGCTGGCACCAACGGCGTTTCAGACACAGATGCTGGCACTGTTTTTCATGTCGATGGCGCTGGGATATGCTTCTGGCGGAAAACTTGGCACCTTTTATACCGAAGAGACCGAGGTGGCGTACTTCATCGGCATGGCGGGGCTGGGTGGCGTTACCGCTCTTCTGCTGCTGCTTTGCTTCCCGTTCATTAAACGTGCTGCTCAGGGCGCGCACTGATACCGCCCCCCCCCCCCCCCAGCCGGATGGGGAACACCCATCCGGCTGGGGGGCTGCATTCATGAAATTACCGCAGCTCGTGTCAAAATCTTCCACTCTGTTGCCCTTTCATGATTGCCTTTTCCCGACGACCTCTTTCCGACGACCGGAGTGCTTTCATGCCTCTTCTCTCTAGTACCCTCCTGGGAAACATGCACATTGCCGATCATGCTATCGACGTTCCGCTGTGTTGGTCCGAACCTGAGCGGGGGGCTATTCAGGTGTTCTTTCGCGAAGTCTGCCATGTGTCCAACCAAGGCAAGGAGCTTCCTCTGTTGGTGTACCTACAGGGGGGGCCTGGTGGCCGCAGCCCCAGGCCGGGTAGTGATGGCCCGGGATGGCTGGAAGAAGCCATCAAGCACTATCGGGTCATTCTTCCCGATCAACGCGGTACGGGCAGAAGCTCTCGAGTCAATTCGCGAGTGATGCAGCGCTTTTCCTCGCCTGAGCAGGCCGCTGACTATCTCGCGTGTTTTGATGCACATGCCGTCGTAGCGGACCTTGAACACATTCGTAGTTCGCATTACGGCGGGGCTCAATGGGAAACGCTTGGTCAGAGTTACGGGGGCTTCCTTACCCTGACGTACCTGTCCACTGCACCGGAAGGTCTGGCCGGGTGTTACATCACTGGGGGATTGGCAGGGCTGCAACCCGATGCCGATGAGACATACCGGCTCACGTACCGCAGAGTGGTCAGCAAGATGGCAGCTCACCTGAGACGCTACCCGGGGGATGGCACTATCCTCGACAGGCTGGCGGATCATATCCAGGCGCATTCGCCGACCCTCCCCAATGGCGACCCGTTGACCGTTCGACGTCTGCAGAGCATTGGCTTAATGTTGGGCATGCAAAAAGGTAGTGAGCAATTGCACTGGCTTCTTGAAGATGCGTTTCATGACACGTATCAGACAGAACTCAATCCGCACTTTCTGGTTGAACTCATGCAGTTGACTGGCATGGATGAGAACCCGCTGTTTGCGGCTCTTCACGAGAATATATATGCCCACCCCGGTGGCACGACGCGTTGGGCGGCTCAGCGTCAACGAGAGAATTTTCCGGAGTTTGACGAGTCGGCACGTCCGCTGTTTCTGACGGGGGAAATGATCTACCCATGGATGTTTGATGAAATCCAGGAGCTTCATGCTTTCCGGGAGGGAGCGCAACAGCTTGCTCAGCGCTCGCCAGCGCGACCCTATTATGACCTCGTGCGCTTGAGTACCAATACCGTACCCGTTGTCGCGGCGATCTATTTCGACGATATGTATGTCGATAGCTCTCTCTCCCTTGAAACAGCCGAGCATGTCTCGAACCTGACGTACTGGCTTACCAATGAGCACGAACACGATGGGCTCCGCGATGACCCTGGAGTGTTCTTGCGTCTACGAAAAATGCTGCAGAACCGCTGATGGCTGGTAAGACCCCTAATGACCCTCTTAATCACGCGCTACGAGGGTCAATCACTGCGTTACTCGGTGCTCAAAACCCTCATATAGCCTGCCTATGCTTCGGTTTTTGCGCTCCGGGTGCCTTATGCTTAACCCTCTCAATGACTTTTTCAGAGGATTCCTAACAGGAGGAGCCCCATGACGAAAGCTTCGCTCACTACCCCATCTTCTCGCCTGACGGCATTTCGACAGGTGTTGGATGAGCATCAGATAGATGCCTGGTGGATAGCTTCCAGTGATCCGCATTGCTCGGAATATCTTCCGGATCACTGGAATGCTCGTGAGTGGCTTTCGGGTTTCGACGGGTCCGTTGGCACGCTAGTGATCACTCAGGATTCCGCGGGTCTATGGGTTGATTCTCGGTACTGGGATCAGGCCGAGCGACAACTCGCCGGAAGCGGTATCAAGCTGATGAAACTAACGCCGGGGAACCTCGGCGCAGCGATGACATGGCTGGCGGAATCCCTCAGCCCTGGGCAAACAGTAGGGCTTGACCCTCACGTCACCCCGTGGAGTATTGCTCGACATCTTCAAGAGGTGCTGGATGACAAGGGCATCAGCATCCGCGCGGAGAAGGACTTGCTGGATGACGTCTGGTGCACGAGACCGGCGCTGCCCTGCTCGAGACTCTATACTCATGAGCGTCGCTACCTTGATGAGACACCAGCAGATCGTCTAGCCCGTATTCGTGGGGAGATGACAGCACAGCAGGCCGATTTTCACCTCATCTCGTCGCTGGATGACATTGCCTGGATCACCCAACTGCGTGGCAGCGATATTGCTTACAATCCGTTATTCCTGTCCCACCTGTTGATCGACCACCAACAGGCCACCCTGTTTACCAGGCTAGATCGCGTTGATGAGGAGCAACGTGACTTCCTGCGCCAGAATGGCATACATGTCACGGACTATGGCGAATGGCTGTCAGGCGTTATGTCGCTTTCCAGCGGCAAGCGAGCACTAATGGATCCAAACAAGGTGTCGCTGGCAACGCGTCAGGCGGTTCCCGAGAATATCCACGTGGTGGAGGGGCATCAGCCATCGTCATTGCTTAAGGGGCAGAAGAGCGGCCAGGATATTCATCATATCAGAACGGTCATGCAGCAGGATGGGGTAGCGCTTTGCCAGGCATTCTCGTGGCTGGAAGATCAGCTCCAGCACGGAAAGACCGTGACTGAGTGGGATGTCGATCAGGCATTGGTAAGCGCACGCTCTACGTATAATGACTTTATCAGCCGTAGCTTTGGCACGATGTGTGGCTTCAATGCCAATAGTGCCCAGCCTCATTACCAACCTTCCGAAACATCGCACGCCCTGATTGAAGGGAATGGATTGCTGCTGATTGACTCTGGTGCCCATTACCAAGGGGGCACGACGGATATCACCCGTATGATTGCCATCGGACAGCCGACAGCAGAACAGCGCCGCGACGTAACGCTGGTCCTCAAAGGGGTCATCGCCCTAACGAGGGCAAAGTTCCCAAGAGGGCTGCCCTCCCCCTTCCTTGATCCGCTGGCTCGGGCTCCTCTGTGGGCCGAAGGGCGTAACTATGGACACGGTACAGGTCACGGTGTCGGGTACTTTCTGAATGTTCATGAAGGCCCACAATCCATTGCCTGGTACACCCCGCCGACTCCCTCTACTGCGATGCAGCCAGGCATGGTCACGTCTATTGAACCGGGACATTATCGTCCAGGAGAGTGGGGGGCCAGACTGGAAAACCTAGTCGCCACTCATGTCTGTGAAAGCGACAGTGGAGAGTCGTTTCTCGAATTCGAGACACTGACGCTATGCCCCATTGACACCCGCTGCCTGTCACTTGATCTCCTAGATGACAGCGAGATTTCCTGGCTCAACCGCTATCATTCTGAGGTGCGGGAACGGTTGTCATCCAGCGTGAATGGCAAGGCAAGGGACTGGCTGCTGGAAAGAACCGTCGCCATCAACACGCGGTAATTTTATGGTTCATCGCACTTTGCTGGGAAACGCGGCATGGATCTTTAGGGAAAGTCTGAATATCGGCAGTTATTCAGACCTTCCCTAGCTTCTGGCGGGTGCCAGGCCGTTTGGCAATATACCAAGAGACATCGTTGCGGTGCTTGTGCTCGTCTCGCTTTTGAATACCCAGGTAACCGGCATCACCGAAGGCACGTTGCTCTTCACCGTGAAGGAGCTTATCGGCAAGCACAATGTCATGGATATTGGCAGCCGTGGTCTCGATGCTGTGAATCAACCCAAGCTTATCGTCGACACCGATGTGCATTTTCATGCCAAAGTGCCAAGAGCTACCTTTTTTAGTCTGGTGCATTTCCGAATCCCGCTCGCCTTTTTTGTTTTTGGTGGAACTAGGCGCAGAGATGATCGTGGCATCGACGATGCTCCCTTCGCGCAGCATCGGGCCATTGTTCTCCAGGTGGTTGTTCACTTCCTGGAACAGCACCTTGCCAAGGCCGTGGCGTTCCAGAAAATGGCGAAACTTGAGAATCGTGGTTTCGTTCGGCAACCGGTCCAGTTTCAAACCGGCAAATTGGCGCATGGACTCGATCTCGTAGAGGGCGTCTTCCATGGCTGGATCGCTCAGGTTATAAAACAACTGCATGCAATGGACTCGTAGCATGGCAGACAACGGATAAGGAGGCCGCCCGCTCTCGCCCTTGGGGTAATAACGGGCTACCTTTTTCTCCAGCTGCGTCCAGGGGATCAGCTTGTCCATCCGTCCAGAAAGAGTTCGCGGCGGGTCTTTAGCTTCTTGTTCTGGTACTCGGCTTCGGAGAAGGTGATTTGATCCATGGCCGCACTGAATCCTATGCAGTTGACGATAGCCGTATTATCGCTGATGGCAGTGACTTTTTCAGAGCTTCCTTAGCTAAGCCGAAAAGGGAAGGAGCGAATAACCGCCCCGATCAAAGGGGATTGAGTATATGTTATTGCAATATTAATAAGCATGTATGGCATCTGAATGACGTCATAACCGCTTCGGACTCTACAGCAGCGATGTTTGAGGTCACCATGCAAAACAATCAGCAGAAAGCCTAAGCAATGCTGGCCAATAACAGCCTATCGAAGCCGAAGCCATTCGAAGTCTCAATGGGTTAGTCGTTGAACCTGCTCGTTTACTGCTGGAGAAGCGAAAGGCTATCAGCGAGTGCATGAGGCCAATTTTGCCATGGCCATGATGCTAGTAGGCGGATTGGCGATGATCGTGATAACCCGTCGTTAGGAAAACTATAAAAGAAGCAGTTAAGATACAAAGGGGCGCTTATAAGAAAGCCGCTGTGGTGAGTGCATCACAGCGGCGGGGTGGGTGGTTATTACTACGATCTCCTCCCTGGGTGCTCAGTCAGCGTTATCGCTCAATCGCCAGTGCGACGCCTTGGCCGCCACCGATACATAGCGTGGCTAAGCCTTTCTTCGCATCACGCGCAATCATTTCATGCAGCAAGCTAACCAAAATACGACAGCCAGAAGCGCCGATCGGGTGGCCTAGGGCAATTGCACCGCCATTAACGTTCACTTTGCTGACATCCCAGCCCAACTCTTTGTTGACTGAAAGCGCTTGGGCAGCGAATGCTTCGTTAGCTTCTACAAGGTCAAGGTCGTCCAGGCTCCAGCCCGCTTTTTCGAGGCAGCGGCGGGTGGCCGGGGCTGGGCCAATGCCCATAATGGCAGGGTCAACGCCAGCGTTAGAGTAAGCGGCAATACGCGCCAGTGGCTCTAAGCCAAGTTCTTTGGCTTTTTCTGCTGAGCAAAGCATTACCACGGCAGCACCATCGTTTAACGATGAGGCGTTACCGGCGGTAACGGTGCCGTCTTTCTTGAACGCAGGACGCATACCCGCTAGCTTCTCAGCGGTAACTTCTCGTGGGTTTTCATCTGTATCAAACACCACTGGATCGCCTTTACGCTGGGGAATTTCCACGGGCACGATCTGGCCTTTGAACTTGCCATCTTTGATGGCTTGTGCGGCTTTTTGCTGAGAGGCTGCCGCGAATTCGTCCATCGCTTCGCGAGTGATACTGTATTTTTCCGCTAGGTTTTCCGCGGTAATACCCATGTGATAGTTGTTGAATGCATCCCACAGGCCGTCGTGAACCATGGAATCGATCGCTTTCCAGTCGCCCATACGCTGGCCGTTACGCGAGTTAGGCAGGATGTGGGGGGAGGCCGACATGTTTTCCTGTCCACCTGCCAGAACAACGCTGGCGTCACCGCAACGGATGGCTTGGGTAGCCAGGTGCAAGGCCTTGAGGCCTGAGCCACATACCTTGTTGATCGTCATGGCGGGAACGGCATCAGGCAGACCCGCTTTGATAGCTGCTTGGCGCGCAGGGTTTTGACCTACACCAGCGGTCAACACTTGGCCTAGCAACACTTCATCAATTTGCTCTGGGGCAACGCCGGTAGAGGCGAGGATGTCTTTAATAACCAATGCACCTAAATCGCTAGCAGGAATGCCAGCGAGTGATCCGCCAAAGCTTCCTACGGCGGTGCGGCGAGCGGCGACAATAACCACGTCTTGCATATGATGACTCCTTGGGTAAGTAACGCAACGTTCTGAGTGAGGACAGCGACTTCAGGGGAAGCGGACTCTCCATTGTTGTTAGCATGTTGTGTCGAACTTACCTATCAGCATAGGGGAAGGTTGTGCATTGCGGCAATACGCTTTTTTAGGCAAATAAAAACGGGCCGCAAAACGGCCCGTTAAATAGCTGATTACTCACTTGCTTGGCTTACGCTAATTGGACAGGAATCGCGTTACTGGTGTGGCTAACGTGGTTGCCTTCTTGCAGATAGACAAGCGCAGGCTGATGGCTTTCAAGCTCTGCTTCGGAGTAGTGCGCGTAACTACAAATAATGATCCGGTGTCCCGGCGAGGCTAAATGCGCGGCTGCGCCATTGATAGAAATTAGCCGAGAGCCTTCTTCTCCACGAATCGCGTAGGTGGTGAAACGCTCGCCGTTTTCCACGTTATAGATCTGGATCTGCTCGTTTTCACGAATACCGGCCATATCCAGCAATTCCCCGTCGATAGCGCAGGAACCTTCATAATTGAGTACCGCGTGGGTAACGCGAGCCATATGCAGCTTGGCTTTAAGCATAATCGTGTGCATAGAAACTCCTAAATAGCGAAACTAGCTTACGCGCTAGTGTCAGTGGCAGCGTCTGGGAGCTGCACGCTGATGTTGTCAATAAGCCGAGCGGGCCCTAGCTTAGCGGCTGCTAGTAGCACGGCACTGCGTGTCGAGCTGCTCACAGGAGCAAGCGTTGCGTCACGTAGCTCAAGGTAGTCAGGCGTAAAGCCAGCATCATACAGTGCCGTTTTACCCTGTTGTAGTACCTCTTCGATGGAGGTGCCGCGCTCTAATGCATCGCGTAGCTCGCATAAAGTGCGGTATAGCATCGGGGCTTTTGCGCGCTCAAGCTCACTTAAATAACCATTCCGAGAGGAGAGCGCTAGGCCATCATCGGCGCGCACAATCGGCACGCCGATAATCTCGATAGGCATGTGAAGATCACGCACCAGCTTACGAATGACCGCAAGTTGCTGATAATCCTTTTCACCGAAGCAAGCTACATCCGGCTGCACCAGATTAAATAGCATGCTGACCACGGTCGAAACGCCATCAAAGTGCCCAGGGCGTGAGCCTCCGCACAATCCTTCGCCTACGATGGGGACATGCACGAGGGTCTGGGCCGTCAGGCCATTGGGGTAAAGCGCGCTGACGGTGGGGGCGAAGAGAATATCGCAGCCAGCATCGGTCAGCTTCGCTTGGTCGGCCTCGAACGTGCGTGGGTAGGCGTCCAGGTCTTCACCGGGGCCGAACTGCATGGGATTCACGAACAGGCTTGAAATAACGACGTCAGCGTGCTGGCGAGCATTGGCCACAAGTGCCAAGTGGCCTTGATGCAGATTTCCCATCGTAGGCACTAAGGCAATGCGTTGGCCGCACTGACGGTATTCACGGAGCGTGCTGCGTAATTCGTTGATATCTCGTAAAGTGCGCATAAAGGGGTCGTCGTCGTTCCAGGTGGCGCTTAAAAACAGTGCTCAGCGGCTGGGAAAGTACGGGTTTTAACCGCTTCATGGTAGTTTGCGAATGCACTTTGAATGCTTTCAGCCTCAGCCATGAAGTTTTTGACGAAACGCGGTGTGCGGCCATGAGTGACGCCTAATACGTCGTGCATGACTAAAATTTGGCCATCGGTATCAGGGCCTGCGCCGATGCCAATCACTGGGACGTCTAAGGCTTCAGTGACCGCTTTGCCCAGGCTTGCTGGCACACACTCCAGCAAGATCACGGAAGCACCTGCCTCAACGAGCACTTTGGCATCATGGACAATTTGTTCGGCCTGGGCGGCTTCGCGGCCTTGCACTTTATAACCACCTAACTGGTAGACCGTTTGCGGTGTTAACCCGAGGTGGGCGCATACCGGGACGCCACGGCGGGTCATCTCACGGATACCGTCGGCCATCCATGCTTCGCCTTCGACTTTTACCAGTTCGGCGCCAGCACGCATCAATGCGGCAGCATCCTCTAACATGCGTTGCGTGGTGGCGTTGCTCATAAACGGCAAGTCCACCATCAACAGGCTATGGCCTTTGCCACGGGCTGTGCAGCGTGTGTGGTAGCAAATATCTTCAATAGTCACGGGAAGCGTACTACTGTGCCCTTGTAAGACCATGCCTAGGGAGTCGCCGACTAGCAGAACATCAACGCCTGCAGCGCTGGCAGCATGGGCAAAAGAGGCATCGTAAGCGGTCAGGCAACTGAACGTTTCGCCGGCGCGCTTATACGCCTGCAGAGTGCTCAGGGTGACGGTTTTCATGGCGTGCTCTCGTAGTTTCTAAGTGGGCCGATGCAACGTGGGCAGCCGACCATTATTAACGTTGCATCCTTGCAAGCGTGAAGTGACGTAACTGGCAATTGTTACCTGAATGGGGGCTTGGTGTCGAGATTTGTGTCAGACGGTAGCAGTCGCGGTAGCATTTAGGTTGTCTAACCGTTGTATTCCGCTTTGATCAAGCTGCTTCAGCCACTCAGCAAGCGGCTGTTGATAAAGCACTATTGGCTCTGATTGAGCGGCAGACACCAGTTCTTCAAGAGGCGCTAGGACAAAGGCGCGATTATGCATATGGGGATGAGGCACCTGAAGCCTAGGGCGCACGATCGTGTCTTGATCATAAAGCAGCAGATCTAAATCCAGCGTGCGCGGCCCCCAGTGACGCAGTCGTCGGCGGCGGTGGCGTTGTTCCAGCCCTTGAAGCTGATCTAGCAGTGCCAGCGGTGACAACGTAGTTTCAAGGGCGGCCACGGCGTTAATGAAGTCTGGCTGATCTTGTGGCCCTATTGGTCGTGTAGCGTATAAGGAAGACTGAGCCACAAGTTGGCAAAGAGGCAGCTTGTCCAGTTCTCGTAGGGCTTGGCGAATATGGCTGACAGGATCATCCAGATTGCTACCTAGACCAATATAAGCAAGTGGCATGGTGTTCTCACTGCTCTGTTTTACGCGGTTTGCGCCGTTTTTTACGTCGCCGATCCCCTTGGCTTGCCGGGTCACTTCCCACTTTCTGTAGCAGCCGAAGCTGCTCATGTTCATCACCTTGCTGGAAGGCACTCCACCAATCGCCTAAGCCACGTGGTATTTCACCTGCTTGTTCACGCAACAGCAGCAAATCGTAGGCGGCTCGGAAACGTGGATGTTCGCGAGTTTGAAATGCCCGCTTGCCGCGGCGAAGAGGTAGGCGCGCCTGTAGCTCCCAAATATCGCGCATGGGCATGCCAAAACGTTTGGGGATCGAAATATGCTGTAACTGACGAGTGACTATCTGCTGTGCGGCCGTTTGCAGCGCTGGAATGGCGGGCATGCCCTCACGCTCAAGCTCGGCTTGGCGATGTGCTACAGGCGCCCACAAAAAGGCGGCTAACAGGAAAGCTGGCGTGACTGGTCGACCTTCTGCAATGCGCTTATCGGTGTTAGTGAGCGCTTGCTCAATCAGCTCTTCAGCCCAGGCGGCATCCGCCATCGCTTCTTCCGCTTCGGGGAATAGCATGCCAAACAAGTTGTAATGGCTCAGTAAGCGGAAAGTAATTAAGCCATGCCCCGACATGAATAGCTTGAGGACTTCATCAAATAAACGGGCAGGAGGGATTTGCAGCAGCAGCGGCGCCAGATCGTACATCGGCTCTTCAGTGGCTGGCTCGATGGTGAAATCAAGCTTGGCCGCAAAGCGTACCGCCCGCAGCATGCGCACGGGGTCTTCCCGATAGCGGGTAGCGGGGTCGCCAATCAGTCGCAGCGTACGCGACTCAATATCACGTGCGCCATCAGCAAAGTCATGAATCGTGAAGTCAGCAATATTGTAGTAAAGCGCATTCACGGTGAAGTCGCGCCGTAGAGCATCTTCTTCGATGTTGCCCCACACGTTGTCTCGCAATAGCAGGCCATCGTCAGACTGCTGAGCAATATGGTCGCCGTGCTCGTCCTGAGGCTTGCCGCGGAAAGTGGTAACTTCAATGACTTCGCGGCCAAAGCGCACATGCACAATGCGAAAACGCCGACCAATCAGCCGCGAGTTGCGAAACAGATCGCGCACCTGCTCCGGCGTTGCATTCGTGGCAACGTCGAAATCTTTCGGCACCTTGCCTAGCAATGCATCACGAATGCAGCCGCCAACCAGATAGGCATCAAAACCTGCGCCATTGAGGCGATAGAGTACCTTTAACGCAGCCTCACTGATTTGCTGACGAGAAACAGGATGCTCGGAGCGTGGAATAATACGGGGACTGAGCGCATCTGCGGCGCTCTCTGGGGAATCGAGCAGGGATTTCAAGTGCTCTCCCGGGCTATGTAATAAACGGGTAAATCCTTTAAACATGCGGCGATATCGACTCGCAGGGTATCGAAAACAGTATTATCGAAAACGGTATCGAGAACGTAGTGATAAAATGACCGCAAGGTTAGCGGTAAGTTGCTGAGTGTAGCCGACCCCTTGAGGCTTGCAAAGCACTCGAGCAGGGTTTGTAAAAGATGACTGCCCTTAAACGCGGAAAGGGGAGGCTATAAAAGCCTCCCCTGTAAAGCAGACAATCAGCGTCCATGCTGCTGTTTTTCTTCATGATGGCACATCGCTCTGAATACGCACCGCAGTCGGTTGGCGTGAGAACCAGTCTGATTCCGACCGCCTCGTATTCAAAACAATAATCCAACTGCGAACTTTTTCTCCCGGCGTATTGTTATTGGTTCCGGGGTGTACACACATGCTGCTGTTGTTTTTATTTGGAAGCAGATTCTTTGTGTACGTCGCGTCCTTTTTTGGGCACTTGCTAACTGTTGTTATTGTTCGCTGCGCCTATTCTGCTTAGCGCTAGCAAGTCGTGAGACTCAAGCCTGTTGTTCTTGTTAGTACTGTGATCTCTGCCTGGCCCTGTTGTTTTTGTTTTGGCTCAGGTCGGGGCGGTGTCATTTTGTTTTTGTTAGCGACGTCCGCGCTGCCCATTTTGTTCTTCTTGCCCAGTAATATTGCACTTGCTGTGCCACCCATTTTTTATTCTTTTATTTTCAGTGGTTTGTAATTTATTAGCTATGCCAGGGAACTAATTGCAGCGCATAGTGTTACCCGTTTTTAAGGGATTTTGAGAGTGTGTTGTGTGGGAAGGTAACAGTAACGGATGGGTGGATTTTGGATATTTCTTATGGAAATCAATCTATTAGACGTTAGTCTTAGAGGGCGTGTGTGAGTGGCTGAGTATAAGTACTGCCGCGCCTAATTGGGGCGGCGTGCGGTTTTTTTACGTGGAATGCCTAAGCGCTGGCGCCGCTCCCATAAATTTTTACGGCTAATTCCCAGTTTTTGGGCTAACTCGGTTTCACTCATTTGATCCTGATGTTCCAGCACAAAATGCTGAAAATAGTCCTCAAGGGAGAGGTCATCGTCATCCACACTCGGCGCTGAGGAGTCATTGGTTAATGAGGTGTTGTTACCTGAAGATGAAATAGGGCGGTTGGTAACAGGGCCAAGGCCTAGGTCGTCAGGGTGAATTAAATGCCCCTCCGCGAGAATTACGCCCCTCTCCAGGGCATTTTCGAGCTCGCGTACGTTACCAGGCCAAGGGTAGTCGCGTAGCACCTGACGGGAAGCCCGTGATAAACGAAGCCCTTGGCGATCATGACGTTGGCAGGCTTTGTCTAACAGGATATCGGCTATTTTCAATACGTCTTCTTCACGGTCACGCAGCGGTGGCAGTTCAATCTGCATAACGTTGAGACGGTAGTAGAGATCTAGTCGGAATTCGCCGCTTTTTGACAGAGCGCGCAAGTCCCTATGGGTGGCGGCGATCAGGCGAACGTCCACATGGCGTGTTTCGACGGAGCCAATCTTGCGGATTTCACCTTCCTGCAGCACGCGTAACAGTCGCGCTTGGGCATCCAGCGGCAACTCGCCGATTTCATCCAGGAATAGGGTGCCACCGTCGGCGGCTTCCACTAACCCGGTTCGGGAAGCGCTAGCGCCGGTAAATGCACCTTTCTCATGTCCAAAAAGCTCTGATTCGATCAGCGTCTCCGGTATTGCCGCGCAGTTCACACAAATTAGCGATGCATTAGCGCGTTTGCTTTGTTGATGAATGGCCCGAGCAACGAGCTCTTTGCCTGTGCCAGATTCTCCTTGAATCAGCACGGTAACGTCTGCTGGGGCTGTCTTACGAATACGCGTGTAAACCTGCTGCATGGCCGTGCAATTGCCGATCATGGTTTGGCGACTACCACCTTCATCAGTGATATCTGGAGGCGTGCCTTGCTGCATCGACTGTTTATGCAGAATGCGTTCGACGGTTTCTAAAAGCTCGGTGTGATCAAATGGTTTAGCAACATAGTCCACAGCCCCTTGTTTTAGCGCGTCAACCGCCGAACGCATGCTCGCATAGCTGGTCATTATTAATACCGGCGCAGGTGCTGCGGCCTCAATGAGGGCGGTGCCAGGGTCACCTGGCAGTCGCAGATCGCTAATCACTAGATCGAACTCGCTAGGCGCCAGTTCGCGTGCTTCTTCTGCGCTGCCCGCTTCGCTGACGGTATAGCTGTGACGTTCGAGTAAACGCTTTAAAGCGCTGCGAATAATCGCTTCATCTTCAACAATCAGTATCCTGGGCATGAGGTAGGTGATCATCCTGTTGGTAAAGCGGTAGCCAAAGCGTGATGGCAGTGCCGCGAGGCTTTCCTGGAGGCGGTGACGCAACCTCTATTTTGCCTTGGTGCTCATTGATAATTTGGTAGGCCAACGAGAGCCCGAGTCCAGTGCCTTGGCCCGCAGGCTTGGTCGTGGTGAACGGCTCGAACAGGCGATGCTTCACGCTTGGGTCAATACCGTGGCCATCATCGGTGACTCGCCACCAAGCATGGCTTGCCTGTTTGCCTGCTTCAATATGAACCGTGCCCTGAGCGTCGCAAGCATCTTTGGCATTGCTCAGTAAGTTGACCATGACCTGGGTTAATCGCTGAGCATCGCCACGCACTACGATGTCATCCGGGCAGTCATTGGTAAAGCTTACATCCTCCCCCGAGCGCACTAAATGAATCAAGTGTAACGCGTCTTCGCTAACGCTAAAGAGCGAAGCAGGAGATGTCGGCAGCGGCAGAGTCTGACGGCCGCCGTGAGCAAAACCGACCAGCGAGTTCACAATCTTGGTGACTCGCTGGGTTAACTGTTGAATTTGATCAGCTGTTTCCAGTAGCGCAGGATCATCGGTGTCGTAGCGCAGGTTTTGAGCCAGTGATGAAATGCCCGTGATAGGGTTGCCTATTTCATGTGCCACGCCTGCTGCAAGTTGCCCTATGGACGCCAAACGTGCAGCGTGGACAAGCTCTTCTTCTAGCCACTTCATTTCAGTATGGTCTTCTACCAAAATCACGCTGCCGCCACGGCTGTCGTGTCCGCTTAGCACCGCTTTGTGAAGGGTGAGGAAGTAATCCTTATCATGGAGCGATACTGCTTGTTTATATAGCGGTGTGTGGCTGGCGTTGAGTACGCTACCGAGCAAATTGGGCCAGGGTGGGGGCAGGCTATCGCGGCGTGAGCCAATCACGCTATCACCGCTAATCCCGGACAGTGATGAAAGCGCCTCGTTCCACATTAACAGCTCATCATCGTCGCCTAATACGCACAAGCCTACCGGTAAGTAGGCTAGCGTTTGCCGATGATGACGGCGCAAGCCATCCAGTTCCCGAGCCAGCCCAGTGAGCCTAGAGCGATAAGCTTCAAGGCGGCTTTCAACAAAATGAATATCGTCAGTAACCGGTGCGTCGTCGTGGCGGTAGGGCAGGTAACGATCAACAATATCTCGTGCAACGGAAGGCCCCATTAAACCGGATAGATTAGCCTGGATTCGGTCACGCAAGCGGCGCAGTGCGTAGGGGCGGCGCTCCTGAGGCGTCAGGTTTAGCGCTGCCAGTGCGCGGTCCACTTCACGGCTGGCTGCCTCATCGCCCAGCGCTTGGGCAAGGTAAGTGGGAAAGTCTCCCGCCGTAGCGGCTTCCAGTGGTAAGCGTTTTGAACGAATGACCGCATCTACGGAACATGCTTCGGCCGCCGAGCGTTCCCCTTCTGAGGTGCGGGTAAATAGCGACACAATAAGCAGCAGTAGAATATTAACCGCTAAGGAAACAAGCGTAACGTTATACCAAATGGGGGCATCCGCAGACATCAAGGGGATGAGAGGCAGCGAGAGCATAGGAAGATCAAGCAAAAGCGGCAACCATAGGCCCCACAGCCAAATAATAATGCCGCTCATTAGCCCGGCGATCATGCCCTTACGGTTCGCGCCGGGCCAGTACAACAGCGCCAGCATGCCAGGCAGGCACTGTGCCATGCCAACAAATGCAGCGAGCCCTAAGTTTGTTAGCGAATGGTAGCGACCAACGCTTTCAGCAAATAGCCACCCGCCGGCAATCGCAGCGACGACTAAACCGCGGCGTAGCCACAGCAGCCAGCCGTATAAATCGCTACGCGCCTCGGGTGGGCGAGCTACAAGCACCACGTGGTTTAGCACCATGCCTGATAGAGCCAGTGCAATCATCATCATCGTGCCGCTGGCGGCGGCAAGGCCGCCGATAAAAGCTAGCGCGCCTACCCACCAATGTTCTGACATCAAGAAGGCGGCGTAGGCAGCGACGGGAACCGTCTCGTTTGTTGATTGTGCCGCCCACCAGATTAAAGGCACTGGAAGTGCCATCAGCAGCAAAAATAGCGGTAATGTCCAACTGGCTTGAAGCAGGGTATGGCGAGAAAGACTTTCGGCGAAGGTGATCTGAAACAGGTGCGGCATCATAAAAGCGGCCGCAAAGAACAGCAGTAGCAGGGTGCGCCATTGGGGGGCTTCAAGTTGTGGTGTTGCGGCTTGGGCCGCGGCTCCTGGCCCTTCTAGCCACTGCTGTAATCCGTGAGCCCCATCAAATACCCACCACAGTGCAATGGCTCCTAGCCCAAGCATCGCCAGTAGCTTAATGATCGATTCAAAAGCAATCACGCTGAGTAGCGTATCGTGACGATGTCGGTGGCTGTGGCGTGCGCCAAACAATACCGCGCAGCCTGCGATCACTCCACAAAAAAGTAGGGTAGCCGCTGCGCTATAGCGGCTGCCAGTGAGCAGGTAGACGGCATCGCTTAGTGTTTGCACCTGGATGCCCAGCAGTGGCATCACGGCTAGCAGGCTGATCAGTGTGACCAGGGTACCCGCCCAGCGGGACCGATAGCGAAACGCAAATAGATCCGCCAGTGAAGAGAGCTGGTAGGTGCGGGTAATGCGTTGTATGGGCACAAGCAGTACGGGGGCCAGCAGAAAGGCTCCGGCTGCACCGAGGTAATATGCCAAGTAGCCAAAGCCTGCTTGCGCCGCAAGCTCCACGCTGCCATAGATTGCCCAGGCGCTGGCGTATACGCCCAGCGCCAGGGTATACACAATCGGGTGGCGCGTAATGCGCACGGGTACCCAGCCCCGCTCTACGGCCATGCCGCAGGCAAACAGTAAGGCAAGATAGCCTAAGCCCAGCAGCACTACTCCAAAAAGCTCAACGCTCATCTAACTTCCTTTTTTGCTCAAGCCATAGCGTTAGCGCGATCAGGCCGCCCCAAATAGCAAATGGGCGATACCAGGCAACGCTTGGATCTCCCCAACCGTCCATTAGTAACGGCGAAAGCAAATAGCCGCCAAACACCAAGAACAGCAGTATGCGATAAACGTACATATTAAAACTCTGATTGATAGCGGCGGTGGGTGGTAGCGACAAGCTTTTCAACAGACCAATGTGCTATTGCCCAGTTTAGTTGTGTTTCGGGTGGCTCTTGAACCAGTGTGCGTGGTGGGGCCTGATCGAGTAACTGCAGTGCCTGAAACAGCTGTTGGCGAATGCCATCGGCGTTTTCGGCTAGTGCAGGGGCCAGGTTTTGCTTAGAGAGCTTTTGACCCTCTTGAGTAACGACGAGCGGTAAATGCAGATAGCGGGGAGTTGATAAGCCTAGCGCTTGCTGCAATTGGCCTTGCCAGGGCGTGTTATCCAGCAGGTCGTAACCGCGCACAATATCGGTAATGCCTTGATCCGCATCATCGACTACGACGGCAAGCTGATAAGCCCAAAGCTGATCTTTGCGTTTAAGCACAACATCGCCCAACACGTCAGGGTCGAACTGTTGGAAACCAAAAAGCCGATCTTGCCAAGTAATAGGGCGCTTGGCTAGGTCGCTGCGCAGCCGCCAAGCAACCGGCTTTGTAGTATCACGAACGCTTTCGCGGCACCAGCCGGGATAGATTGAAAACGCTTGCCACTGCTTTCTCGAACAGCTACATGGATACGCCAAGCCTTGGTCTGCTAGTTGATCGAGCGCCTGCTGATAAGCCGCATGGCGGTGATGCTGCCAGCGCACCGTTTCATCCCAATGAAGCCCGAAGGCGTCAAGCTGACGCAGAATTGTATCAGCTGCGCCTTCAGGGCAGCGGGGCGGGTCGATATCTTCAATGCGTACCAGCCACTGCCCGCCAACAGCGCGGGCGTCTAAGTAGCTGCCTAGGGCGGCCACTAGCGAGCCAAGGTGCAGTGGCCCTGACGGTGTGGGAGCGAAACGTCCCCGGTAATGCGTGGTATGGGTCATGACAGCCCGAATCAATTGTCCAAATAGCGCCAGTGATAACGACAAGATGACAAACAAAAACGGGCACCTCAAGGGTGCCCGTTGGACGCTTTAGCTTGTAACAAACTAGCAGCTTATAGCGTATTCGCGCCGATGGTTAGCCACCGAGCTGTTTCTCTTTAAGCTCTGCCAGCGTTTTACAGTCTACGCACAGCGTTGCCGTGGGGCGGGCTTCAAGGCGACGAATGCCGATTTCAACGCCGCAGGCTTCACAGAAGCCGTAGTCGTCTTCATCGATTTTCTCGATGGTTTCGTTGATCTTTTTCAGCAACTTGCGTTCGCGATCCCGAGTACGCAGTTCCAAGCTGAAGCCCTCTTCTTGAGTAGCGCGGTCAGCGGGGTCAGCGTAGTTATTAGCGTCTTCCTGTAGGTGGCGTACGGTACGATCCACCTCTTCCATGAGATCTTGTTTCCAGTCTAGAAGGAGCTGGCGGAAGTGCGCGAGCTGCTTCTCGTTCATATACTCTTCGCCCGGTGCTGGCTCATACGGGGTGAAGGACTTGGACGCTTCCGGTTTCTTTTCCGCTACTGGCATGGGAGTGCCCCTTACGTATGTGACTGCTGATCGACCATGAGTGTGTGTCACGATCTCACGCCAAAGGGATGCTTGTTTAGCTGAAAAATGCGCGCTATGCAAGCATAATAGCGCATTTTCGACCATGGTCTTGCCACTTCAACGACCTGCGTCATGATTTCTCTACCATTTAGTGAAGGAACCGTTATGGCTTGGAATTCACGTGTAAATCACGTTGCACCTTTTCGCGTGATGCATCTATTGGAAATGGCTCAGGCTCGAGAGGCCGGCGGCCACGATGTGATTCACCTAGAAGTCGGTGAACCTGATTTCGCGACGCCGGCACCGATTGTAGCAGCAGGCCAGCAAGCGTTGGCAACAGGCAAAACACGCTATACTCCTGCGGCAGGCCTAGCATCGCTGCGGGAAGCCATTTCAAGCCATTACGCTGAGCATTTTAATGCCACCGTTGACCCTTCACGTATTTTGGTAACGCCAGGGGCCTCTGGAGCACTGTTGCTGGCTAGCCAATTACTGGTCGAAACAGGTGACCGTGTTTTGATGGCCGATCCCAATTATCCGTGTAACCGTCACTTTATGGCCCTAGCTGGCGCAGAAATTGATGCCATTCCCGTGGGTCGCCAAAGCGGTTGGCAGTTAACGGCACCGCTGATTGAGCAACACTGGCAAGCTAAAACGAGTTTAGCCATGCTAGCTTCCCCGTCTAACCCTACAGGACATACGTTAGGCGCTGAGGCGCTAACTGCCGTCATCAACAGCGTAGCTGCGAAAGGCGGTGACGTGATTGTCGATGAGATTTACCAAGGCTTGAATTATGACGATGCACCGCTATCGGCGACATCGCTTTCCGACCAGGCCTTCGTGGTCAATAGCTTCTCTAAATATTTCGGTATGACAGGCTGGCGCTTGGGCTGGTTGGTGGCGCCTGAACACGCCGTCGAGCCGCTGACTAGGCTGGCGCAAAATGTCTTCCTTGCCGCGCCGACCCCTTCCCAGCATGCGGCATTGGCCGCCTTCACTCCAGAGTGTCGCGACATTTTGGAAGCGCGTAGGTCGACGCTCAAACAGCGGCGCCAAGTGTTGCTGGATGGGCTAGCGCAGCTAGGGCTTGCCCCAGACTTGCCACCTCAAGGGGCGTTTTATCTATGGTTGGATATTTCCCATTACAGCCGAGATAGCCAGGCATTCTGTGAGCGGTTACTGGTCGAGGAGAACGTAGCAATTACTCCGGGCATTGATTTTGCGCTGGAGGGTGGCGAACACCATGTACGCATCGCCTTTACTAACAGCGTTGAACGGTTACAGGAGGCTGTAGAACGCATTGGCCGTTTCGTGGGTCGACTATGACAACCTATGCTGAGTTGGTGCCTGGGGTGTTGCTGCGTCGTTATAAACGCTTTTTAGCCGATGTAAGGTTGGAGAGTGGCGAGGAAGTCGTCGCCCATTGCCCCAACACGGGCTCGATGAAGGCGGTGAATGTGCCCGGTTGTCGCGTATGGCTGTCACGGAGTGATAATCCCAAGCGCAAGCTGGCCTGGACGTGGGAATGGATTGAGTTGCCGGAGCCAGATGGTGCCTGCGCGCTGGCTTCTGTCCATACTGGCCGCGCCAACCTTATCGTGGAGGAGGCCATTTTAGCCGGTGATATTGCGTCATTGGCAGGCTATCAAACGCTCAAACGGGAAGTGAAAGTCAGTGACGCAAGGCTAGATTTTCGGTTGAGTGATCCTGATAAGGGCGACGTTTTTGTTGAAGTTAAGCAGGTCACCCTTAAAGAAGCCGATGGGCATGGTTACTTTCCTGATTCGGTCAGCACGAGGGGCACCAAGCATTTGCATACCTTAACCACGCTTGTCGAACAGGGCGAAAGGGCCGTGCTGTTGTTTTGTGTCGCCCATGAAGGTATTCACGACGTAGCCCCGGCGGCCCATATCGATCCGATCTATGCGGCGGCGTTAGCCGCAGCGGTAGAGGCTGGCATTGAGGTGTTGGCTTACGGTATTACGCTAGATTGGCAGGCAGGAGCGCCGGTAGCGGTGCGATTAGCAAGACCGCTACCGGTGCGAATTTAACGCTCGATATAAAAACGTTGAATAAAGCTGACCCGCTCGGGGCTGGCATTACGGTCGTAACGAACGTCCAAGTTAAAACGCGTGGGCTCGTCGTGGCGCAAGGCAAAGGTGGCCAAGTGATAAGTGGCATCACCATCGTGCACAGTGCGGAAGCTTAACGTTTCTTGTGCATCGGTGAGTCCCGTTACGTGGCCTTGTACGCTGGCGTTAACCGCACGGGTGCTGCCGTCCTCTTGGCGTTCGCGTACGCTCACATTAACCAGTCCGTGACCTGCGCTGCGCTGAATGCCGTGCGCTTGGGCAACTTCTGGGGTGAGGAAGCTGGTGGCCACGGCACTGTAATGGATCTCATAGTCGCCTATCCGTACCAGCTGCTCAGCTACCGCTTGTGTGGCGAGGAGCAGTGAGCAAAGCAGCGTAGTCAGCAGGGTCGTTCTGCGTAACGCTCGATAAACCATGGTAGGTCTCCTCTTATGGGTCGATAAGGCGAGTTAAGGTAAAATAAATTAGCGACGGCGCACTCTGAAAATAGCAATTTCACCGAACAGGTTGGGCCACCACTTGGATGTCCAGTGTCCTTTGTGGTCGCCAACCCCTACCGCGCGATCAACAATCACCAACCCTTTTTCACGACACAAGTGCTCGAAGTCGTTAAAGGTCGAAAGGTGGATGTTGGGTGTGTCATACCAGGCATGAGGTAGCGATTTAGAGACCGGCATATAGCCACGTAGGCCAAGATGAATTCGGTGCCGCCAATAAGCAAAGTTAGGAAAGGTGATAATGCCTTCCTCGGCGACGCGTAACATTTCATCAAGCATTTTATCCGGACGACGTAGCGCCTGAAGCGCTTGAGTCATAATGACTTGATCATAGCTGTTGTCGCTGAAACTACCCAAGCCATCATCCAGGTTGTGCTCAATAACGTTCACGCCCCTGAAAACGCACTGGGTAATCCCGTCGGGATCGATCTCTAAACCATAGCCGGTGACATTTTTCTCCTGTGCAAGGCGCTCAAGTAGAGCACCATCACCGCAGGCTAAATCCAGTACGTGAGCCCCTTGGGGCACCCAGTCGTAAATCAGTTCAAGATCCGCACGCATTACAGGGTCTCCTCCCTGGCTGTTTCTTCGATATTCAGCTCTCGGGCGATGCGCGTCATAAATGCGCTGAACAGAGCGTGGTAACGTGGCTCGGGCAGTAAGAAGGCATCATGCCCGTGAGGAGAGTCAATGTTGGCGTAGCTAACCGATTTGCCTGCGCGGATGAGTGCGTCGACGAGTTCTCGAGAGCGAGAAGGTGGGAAGCGCCAGTCAGTCGTAAAACTAACGACCAGAAAAGGGCACTTGGCTGGTGCTAGAGCGCTGGCTAGGTCGCCTGCTTGAGTGGCTGCTGGATCGAAGTAGTCAAGGGCCTTGGTCATTAACAGGTAAGTGTTAGCGTCAAAGGCGGTGGAGAATGTATCGCCCTGATAGCGTAGATAAGACTCAACCTGGAACTCGACATCAAACCCAAAGTTCAAATCGTTGCTGCGCAGGTCGCGGCCAAATTTACTGCCCATTGCATCTTCGGAGAGGTAGGTGATATGGCCCACCATGCGTGCCAGTTTCAAGCCCCGTTTAGGGACCGTATCGTGCTCTGCATACCAGCCGCCGAAAAACTCAGGGTCAGAACGGATCGCCTGACGAGCCACTTCGTTAAAGGCAATATTCTGGGCGGAAAGCCGAGGGGTGGCAGCAATCACTACCGCATTGGCGACACGTTCAGGGTAAGTCATTGTCCACTGAAGCACCTGCATACCACCCAGGCTACCGCCCACTGCTGCGGCCCAACGCTCAATGCCCAGTTGGTCGGCCAGGCGCGCTTGGCTGGCTACCCAGTCACTGACAGTGACCATGGGGAAGTCAGGGCCCCACTGGCGGCCGGTTTCGGGGTTGTGGCTAACCGGGCCTGTGCTGCCATGGCAGCCGCCCAGATTGTTTAGCGATACCACAAAAAAACGGTTGGTATCGATAGATTTTCCGGGGCCGATATGAGCATCCCACCAGCCAGGTTTGCGGTCTTCGTCACCGTGATAGCCCGCTGCATGGTGGTGTCCTGATAGCGCATGGCAGATCAGCACAGCATTACTACGCTCAGCATTTAGCGTGCCGTAGGTTTCATAGATAAGCTCGTACTCAGGCAGCACCTTGCCACAAGCAAGCGGGAGTGGCGTGTCAAATTTCGCTACATTAGGGGTGACAAGGCCAACGGAGTCCGTCGGCCGGTCAACGAAAGTGAGAGTGTCTGAATCAGGCATCGAAAGCGCTAGTCCTGCAAAAAAATAAATCCTGCTAAAAAGAGGCCCTGGGGAATATTGCGCAGTTACAGCCCAACCAGTGCGCCAGAGATACCCGCAGCGCGAATCAAGGACCCCACTACTAAGCCATCCACTAAATTAATCGCAATAAACACCACGATGGGTGATAAATCGATCATGCCCAGCGGCGGAATGACTTTCCGAACAGGAGCCATAATGGGTTCGACTAGCTGCATCACCAACAGCGCGCCTGGGTGGCTAGCATTAGGGGCGACCCAGCTCAGGATAATCATCACAATCATGGCAAAGAAATAGATCTTTAATATGGCGTTAGCCAGTGCCGCAATGCCAGCAATCAGTAGTCCTGGAATGGGCGGCATGCCAACGCCAATCACCATGAAAATGGCCACCATGCTAACCACTTTCAACACAAAGCCTGCGGCCAACGTGGCAAGGTCAAAGCGCCCAGCGACGGGACCTAAGAAGCCCTGAAATAGCCCGACAACAGGCTGGGTGATTTTAACCACTGATTGGCTAAGCGGGTTGTAATAATCCGCCCGCGATGCTTGCAGCAAAAAGCGCAACATCAGTAAGAATAAATAAATATTGATTAACGAGTTAACGAGCATTAACCCGGCACTGCCCAATTGACTACCCATTGCGGCCTCTCCGTTGCAAAGTTATGTATTTAGTTAGCGCTAAGTTCCTTGGACATTGCTTCTGCGCGCTGGGCACAGGCCTGCATGGCGTCGGCGATGGTGGCGCGTAGTTGCGCATCTTCCATATGCTGAATAGCACGTTCTGTCGTGCCGCCTGGCGACATAACATTTTGTTTGAGTGTGGCCGGGTCTTTGTCACTGCGCTGCGCCATAGTGGCGGCGCCTAGCGCTGTTTGAATAGCCAAGCGTCGCGCTGTGGCGGCAGGCAAGCCAAGTTTGACAGCGGCCTCTTCCATCGCCTCAAACATCAGAAAGAAGTAAGCTGGCGCACTGCCTGATACCGCGGTTACCGCATCAAGCAGGCTCTCTTCTGCAACCCACTCCACAATGCCAACCGCTTCCATAAGCTGCGTTGCTAGCGTGCGTTGCTCCTCACTCACCGCACTATTGGCATATAAGCCGCTGGCACCGATGCCGACCAATGCAGGCGTGTTAGGCATGCAACGAACCAGCGCATTATTACCGCCTAGCCATTGGTCAATGGTGGCTGCGTCCAGACCTGCTGCAATAGAAATAATCAGCGGTAATTGCTGCTGTACGTTATCCCGCATCGCTTCACATACGCTGCGCATAATCTGGGGCTTTACGGCGAGTACGACCACGTCGGCGTCTTCGACGGCGGCGTTATTATCGGTGTTTGTGTTAATTCCTAAACGTGCTGCTAATGGCGTTAACTCGCTTTCATTAGGTGCGGTGGCAGTGATGTCGCTAGGAGACACACCACTATCGATGAGGCCGCCGATAATGGCGCTGGCCATATTTCCTGCGCCAATGAAGGTAATCTTGCTCGCCATGTGGGTATCCTTATTGGGTAAAAAGCTGCATTGGGCAGCATGGGCTGTCAGTCGTCTTTACGCTTTTCAATTAGAAGTGTTATTGAGTAGCGTGTTGAGTGGTGCGTGCGCCAAAAATCGCCGTTCCTAAACGTACCAGCGTTGCGCCCTCTAAAACAGCGGCTTCTAAATCGTCGCTCATCCCCATCGATAGCGTATCCAGAGGGGCATCCGGAAGCGCTGTCTGAAGGGTTTCCAGAAGTTGTCGCAAGGCTGCAAACGGTGCCCGCTGTTCTGCAAGGTTGTTAGCCGGGGCCGGAATCGCCATGAGCCCACGTAGACTTAGACGTGGCAGAGCGGCCACTTCTTTCGCAAGTGCCATCACCTCATCGGGCATGACGCCCGACTTCGAAGCTTCGTGGCTAATATTGACCTGCAAACAAATGTTGAGTGGCGGTAAGTGTTCCGGGCGTTGTTCGCTAAGCCGTCTGGCTATTTTTAAGCGGTCAGCGCTATGTACCCAAGCGAAGCTTTCTGCCACTGCGCGGGTTTTGTTGGATTGTAGTGGGCCAATAAAATGCCACACAATACCGTCTAGGTCGGCCAGTTCGACTTGTTTTTCCAGTGCTTCTTGCAGATAGTTTTCGCCGAATTCACGCTGTCCATGCTGCCAGGCTTGGCGAATCATGGAAGCGGGTTTTGTTTTACTAACGGCTAGCAGCGTTGCGCTATCGAGTGGGCGTTCAGCCTTTTTTAATGCGTTACTCAGGCGTTCGCTGGCCTGGGCGAGTGACTCGGGAAGCGCGATGTCTGTCATACTCAAGCACCTTACCGCTGCTGGGAAAAGAGAAATGGATATTACCGAACTGCTGGCATGCTCGGCAAAGCAGAACGCATCTGATCGTCACTTTTTTGCCAAGCATCCACCTATGATACGTGTTACTGGTACTAACCGTTGACTTAATCTAGCTGCCACGGGGGGGGGCGCTGATGTCAATCAGCAGGCGTAAATGCCACCCAGAACTCTCGAACCACTAGCACCGGTGACGGAAGGTAAGTTGCCGGGCAGACCATGTAAGCGTTGGTGGGCGAGCCAAGCAAAAGCGCCTGCTTCAATCCAGTCTTCTGGCCAGCCCAAGTCTGCGGGAGACTTAAAGGTCGCATGGGGCAAATGCGCCGCGAGTCTTGCCATTAAATAACTGTTATGTGCTCCGCCGCCGCACGTAATTAATGTCATGCTGTTGTGGGTCGCGGACAATTGCTGAATGCCCTGGGCAACGCTTATTGCGGTCAGTTCCGCTAACGTGGTTTGCACATCGCAAGCCGTTTCGTTGCCCGTTAGCTTGTTTTCTAGCCAAGCCAAGTGAAAGAGCTCGCGTCCGGTGCTGCGCGGCGGCGGCTGGTGAAAAAACGGCTCGCTTAGCAGGCGTTTTAATAGCGCTTGATCGACTTGCCCGTGAGAGGCCCAGGTGCCATTTTGATCAAAGCGACCGTCGTGATGCTTAGAGAACCAGGCATCTAACAACACATTAGCGGGTCCTGTATCAAAGCCAATGGCGGGAATGCTGGTATCGCTGGATAGCCATGTTAGGTTCGCAAAGCCCCCTAGATTTAAAACAAGCTGTTCGCTTGCCTGGCGACCAAACAGGGCTTGATGAAATGCTGGTGCCAGCGGCGCTGCTTGACCACCAGCGGCTAAGTCTCGTCGGCGAAAATCAGCCACCACTGTGCAGCCGGTTAATTCGGCCAACAGGCTGGGGTTGTCCAGCTGTAGTGTATAGGCAGGGCCGCCGTGGTGGCCGCCGGGGGCGTGCTCTATGGTTTGCCCGTGGCTACCAATAGCATTAATTTGCGCTGCTGAGATCTGTTGCTGAGCCAGCAGTGCTTTCACGGCGTTTGCCTGCAGCTGGCAAAATTCGGTTTCGGCCGCTGCCAGCTCAGCAAAGCTCACTTGCTCGGCATGACACAGGTTGAGCAGTAGGTTATGAAGCGACTGAGGCATGGGCGACGCATGCGTAGCAATGAGCTCCGGTGGCGAGTGCGGCGTTATAGCGACCAACGCCGCATCAATGCCGTCCAGGCTGGTGCCCGACATTAAGCCAACATAATACGACGGTAAGGTAGGGTGGGGCGTTTTCATAAAGCGGCTCATCCAAAACGTAGTGAAGGCTCAACCAAGGCGATAGGGCATGGTAATATCGCCGGTTATTCAATATCTGACGCCTATATATGGCACATATTACATGGAGAGAGGCAATGAGTGAGGTGGATCAGGCGTTAGCGCTACTGTCGCGAGGCACGCATGAAATCCTGGTAGAGGATGAGCTGAAGAAAAAGCTGGCGTCTGGCCGTAAGCTGCGTATTAAAGCAGGGTTTGATCCGACAGCACCTGATTTGCACCTTGGGCATAGTGTGCTGCTGACGAAAATGCGCCAGTTCCAGGATCTCGGGCATACCGTTATTTTCCTAATCGGTGATTTCACTGGTCGTATCGGTGACCCCACTGGCAAAAACGTTACTCGTAAACCGCTCACCGAGGCCGACGTAAAAGCCAACGCTGAAACCTATAAAGAGCAGGTGTTTAAAATCCTCGATCCCGAAAAGACCGAGGTGCGCTTTAACGCCGAATGGTTTGGTGAATTAAGCGCCGCTAAAATGATTGAGTTGGCAGCGCAAAGCACGGTCGCGCGGATGCTTGAGCGTGATGATTTTGAAAAGCGTTATAAAGCTAACCAATCTATCGCGATCCATGAGTTTCTCTACCCGCTCGTCCAGGGTTACGACTCAGTCGCACTTGAGGCGGATGTTGAGTTAGGCGGGACCGATCAGAAATTTAACCTGCTTATGGGCCGAGAAATTCAAAAGCACTTCGGCCAAGAGCCTCAGGTCGTGATCACCATGCCACTGCTCGAAGGGCTGGACGGCGTGCAGAAAATGTCCAAGTCATTGGGTAACTATGTTGGTGTCGATGAAGCGCCGGGCTCTATGTTCAATAAGCTCGTCTCTATGCCCGATAGCTTAATGTGGCGTTACTTTGAGCTGCTCTCTTTGAAATCCAACGAAGAGATCGATGCGCTTAAGCAGAGCGTAGAGGCGGGGGCTAATCCGCGTGACGTGAAAATGGAGCTAGCCCGTGAGCTTATTGCCCGTTACCACGGCGATGAAGCGGCCGCTAATGCGCACAAGTCGGCGGGTAACCAACTCGCGGAAGGTGAGTTACCGGAAGACCTGCCTGAAGTAGCAGTAGATTTCGACGGTAATGAGCAGGCGCCTATCGCAGCAGTACTCAATCGCTCTGGCCTGACCAAGAACAGTGCGCAAGCCAAAGACATGTTGAAAAACGGCAGTGTGAAAGTCGATGGGAGTGTTGTTGCCCAAGACACGATGCTGGCTACGGGGAGCGCCTACGTTATCCAGGCAGGTAAGAAGCGTTATGCTCGTGTGACGCTTAGCTAACGTTTTCGATAACTTTCTTAAAAAACTACTTGCCAAGACGGCAGCGAATCCGTAAAGTACGCATCCGCTGCCGGGGACGCACAGCGTTACCAGCGGTGATTGAGGGTGAAAACCTTCGGTTTGTCAGAGAGTTAGAAGAGCTCAGC
>Ga0208301_1000008_pt1 | contig 130328 bp, 127 predicted proteins | sample 25BtaG_FD_184100 | JGI IMG/M metagenome (GOLD analysis project Ga0208301, IMG submission 184100) | Marine viral communities from Cariaco Basin, Caribbean Sea - 25B_WHOI_OMZ_CsCl (SPAdes) (version 2) | ecosystem: Environmental > Aquatic > Marine > Oceanic | place: Caribbean Sea: Cariaco Basin...
AGTCTGCCAACGGTCTGGTGAATCTGATTAACCCTACCTTCGCGGTTGTGGTTGGCGGGCTTGCTATCGGGCGGGTGTCCTATGATCGCTGGCTCGCGTTTATCTGGCCCTTGCTGCTTATTCTGACTGTGTTTATCACGGTGATCATCAGCGTCGGTACACTCTTGTGAACCTCGCTGTGAGCATTCGACAAAAGGAGTTTTGTCATGTCTGAACCGACACTTGGAGTGCATTCCGAAACCGGAACCCTGCGTCAGGTCATTATTTGCCGGCCCGGCCTGGCTCACCGACGGTTGACGCCGTCTAACTGCGATGCCCTGTTGTTCGATGATGTCTTCTGGGTCAAGCAGGCCCAGAAAGATCACGACGTGTTTGCCAGCGTGATGCGTGGTCGGGGCGTGGAGGTGCTGGACGTTAACGAGTTGCTGGCGGAAACGCTGGCGATTCCGGAGGGCCGGGCCTGGATTCTCGATCACCGCATCAACTGGAACCACATTGGCGTTGGCATGGTGTCGGATCTGCGGGCCTGGATGGATGAATTGCCTGAAAAGGCACTGGCCGAATTCCTGATTGGTGGTCTGGAGGTGGGGGACCTGCCCTTTGATCCGGTCGGTCTGTTCGGCAATCACCTGGGCCGTTTCGGGTTCGTATTGCCACCGCTGCCCAACTTCCTGTTCACCCGGGACAACAGTGCCTGGGTTTATGGCGGGGTCACCCTGAACCCCATGTATTGGGCTGCCCGAAAGCCCGAGACCCTGCTGATGGCCGCCATCTATAGGTTCCACCCGAAATTTGCCGGCAAGGTGAACGTGCACTGGGGCGATCCACTGGAAGATCATGGCCTGGCCACCCTGGAAGGTGGCGATGTCATGCCGCTGGGGAACAGAACGGTGCTGGTGGGTATGGGTGAACGATCTTCGCCCCAGGCCATCGGCCAGCTGTCAAAAGCCCTGTTTGATGGCGGCATGGTGGATCGGGTGATTGCCTGCCAGCTGCCCAAAACCCGTTCAGCCATGCACCTGGATACCGTGTTTACCTTCTGTGGCGGCAACGTGGTCACCGCCTTCAAGGAGGTAGCCGATGCTGTGATCTGCTACGACCTGCGCCCCGGTGAGGGCGCCAAAACGCTGGCCTTCAATCAGGATTCCCGGCATCTGTTCGAGGTGGTCGCGGAGATTCTCGGCTACCAAGCCCTGGAGGTTGTGCCAACCGGTGGCGACACGCCGGAAGAGCGAGAGCGGGAACAGTGGAACGACGGCAACAATGTGCTGGCCCTGAGCCCTGGTGTGGTTGTCGGCTACGACCGTAACGACGATACCAACGCGGCGCTTTCGGCCGCGGGCATCGAAGTTCTGACGATACCCGGCGCCGAGCTGGGCCGGGGTCGGGGCGGCGGTCGGTGCATGAGTTGCCCGACCATCCGGGACGCTGTCTGATAGCCAAGGAGAAACGTTATGGCATTCAATCTCAAGAACCGACATTTTCTCACCCTGCGGGATTTTAGCCCCAGGGAAATCGCCTTTTTGCTGAAGCTGTCTGCGGATCTGAAGACGGCCAAGTACGCTGGCACGGAAGTGCCCAAACTCGAGGGTAAGGACATCGCGCTGATCTTCGAGAAGAACTCCACGCGTACCCGGGTCGGGTTCGAAGTTGCCGCCTTCGACCAGGGGGCGCGGGTAACCTACCTGGGGCCGACCGGAACCCATATCGGCCACAAGGAATCGGTGAAGGACACCGCACGGGTCCTCGGCCGCGTCTACGATGCCATCGAGTACCGGGGGTTCGGACAATCCGTTGTTGAGGAGCTGGCGCAGTATGCAGGCGTGCCGGTCTACAACGGACTCACTAACGAATTCCATCCCACCCAGATACTGGCGGACTTCCTGACCATGCAGGAGCATGTGGAAAAGCCGCTGCGGGAGGTGGCCTATGTCTTTATCGGCGATGCCGCCAACAACATGGGCGATAGCCTGCTGATCGGCGGCGCAAAAATGGGCATGGACGTACGCTTGTGCGCGCCGAAAGCCTGCTGGCCGAATCAGGCGGTTCAGGACGAGGCAAGAGCGCTGGCCGAAGAAACCGGCGCCCGCATTACCATCACCGAGGATGTTGATGCTGCCGTGGCCGGCGTCGATTTCGTGTATACCGATGTCTGGGTGTCGATGGGCGAGCCAAAGGAAAAGTGGGCCGAACGGATCAAACTGCTGATGCCTTACCAGGTGAATGCGGCCCTGATGGCCAAAACCGGCAATCCGCGGGTGCGGTTCATGCATTGTCTGCCAGCCTTCCACAACACCGAGACCGTGGTAGGGAAGGAAATTCAGGAGACCTATGGCATTGACGCCATGGAGGTGACTGACGAGGTGTTTGAGAGCCCTGCTTCCATTGTTTTTGACCAGGCCGAGAACCGCATGCACACCATCAAGGCCGTCCTCGTGGCGACCCTGGGAGGCTGACATGCTGGTTGTGGCAGCTTTGGGGGGTAATGCCCTTCTGAAACGCGGGGAACCGCTGACCGCAGAGACTCAGCGTAACAACGTGAAGATCGCGGCGCGCTCGCTGGCAGAGATTGTCCGGGCCGGGCATAACCTGGTGGTTACCCATGGCAACGGCCCGCAGGTGGGGTTGCTGGCCTTGCAGGGAGCATCCTACAAACCGGATGAGGCCTATCCGCTGGATGTCCTGGGCGCGGAAACCGAGGGCATGATCGGCTACATGATCGAACAGGAGCTGGAGAACGCCCTGGAGCATGACCGGCCGGTCGCAACCCTGCTGACCCAGGTGGTGGTGGATCCTAAAGACCCGGCTTTCGAAAAACCGACCAAGTTTGTTGGGCCGGTCTATGAGCGCGAAGAGGCTGAGCGTCGGGCCGCGGGCGCGGGCTGGTCCATTGCGCCGGACGGCGACAAGTGGCGACGGGTAGTGCCCTCGCCAAAACCGCTGGAAATACCGGATCTGCGGGTGCTGCAGCTATTGCTGGCGCAGGGGGTGGTTGTGGTGTGTGCCGGGGGTGGTGGAATACCGGTGCTGCGTCGGGAAGACGGCAGCATGGTCGGCATTGAAGCGGTTATCGACAAAGACGCCGCCAGTGCGTTGCTGGCCAGCCAACTGGGAGCAGACGCGCTGCTGCTGTTGACCGATGTGGATGCTGTCTACCGGGATTTCGGTACTGACCAGTCGACGCCACTGTCTGAACTGACACTGGCCCAGGCGCGGGCACTGGATATGCCGGCCGGCTCCATGGGCCCGAAGCTCCAGGCCGCCTGCGAGTTTGCCCAGGCCGGCGGGATCAGCGGCATTGGCCGCCTGCAGGACGCCGTGGCCATACTTGAAGGATCGTCAGGCACTCGCGTGTCTGCCGGGTAACAGGCCTCTGTTATGAGCCAGAATGAGTCTCTGGATGCCGGCACCGGTACCGTTGTTGCCATTCGTGGCGGCGTGGTCAGTGTGCGGTTTCCCGAGCCGGTGCCTCACATTCGCGAGCTCCTCTACGCCGGCAGGATTGCGCTTGAGGTGGCCGCCCTGGAGGACAAGGGCGTGGTCCGATGCATGGCACTGGCTCCGGTGAAAGGGCTGGGGCTGGGTATGCCGGTCAGGGCAACAGGTTCATCAATCACCGTACCGGTGGGGGATGCCATTCTGGGCCGGATGCTGAATGTGTTTGGGGCGCCCGTGGATAACAAGCCTGTGCCGGCTACCCGCGAGCGCCGCGCTATCCATCAGCTCCCGCCCCTGCTGGAGGATCGGGTAGTCCGAAGCCAGATTCTGGAAACCGGTATCAAGGCCATTGATCTGTTGTCCCCCCTCGAGCGGGGTGGCAAAACCGGTCTGTTCGGCGGCGCCGGCGTCGGCAAGACGGTGCTGATCACCGAACTGATCAACAACACCGTGCAGCAGCACAAGGGCGTCAGCCTGTTTTGCGGCATTGGTGAGCGGTCCCGGGAAGCGGAAGAGCTCTATCGGGAAATGGGGGAGGCCGGTGTGCTCGAAAACACCGTCATGCTGTTCGGGCAGATGAACGAGGTCCCGGGGGTTCGGTTCCTGATCGGCAAGACCGCGCTGACCATGGCGGAATACTTCCGTGATGAACAGCACCGGGATGTGCTGTTGCTGATCGACAACATTTTCCGCTTTGTCCAGGCCGGTTCGGAAGTCTCCGGATTACTGGGGCGGATGCCTTCCCGGGTGGGCTATCAGCCGACACTGGCCACCGAACTCGCGGAGCTGGAGGAGCGAATTACCTCAACGCGCAGTGCCGCCATCACCTCGGTTCAGGCGGTTTATGTGCCCGCCGACGACTTCACCGACCCCGCCGCTGCCCATATCTTTTCCCACCTGTCCGGTTCGGTGGTGCTGTCACGGAAGCGCGCGAGCGAAGGTCTGTACCCGGCCATTGATCCCCTGGCGTCGTCGTCGGTCATGCTCACGCCATCGGTGGTCGGGCAGAGGCATTACGACATTGCCCGGGCGGTTCGCAGAACTCTGGCCGAATACGAGGAGCTGCGGGACATCATCGCCATGCTGGGCATTGAGGAGCTTTCGGCGGGTGACCGAACCACCGTCGCCCGTGCCCGCCGGCTGGAACGATTCCTGACTCAACCGTTTTTTACCACTGCAGCATTTACCGGTGCCGAAGGCAAGCGCGTGACCATCGCCGAGACGCTCAATGGTTGCGAAGCGATTCTTGAGCAGACTGAATTTGAGCAGAATGAGAGTGAGTACTACATGATTGGCGCATTGCCGGAGGTGGTGGCATGACCCTGGCTGAAGCAATGGAAGTCTGCCTCCGGCTGCCGACCCGGATGCTCTATCAGGGCAAGGCCCGCAAGCTGTTCGCCGTTGCCGAAAACGGGGCCTTCGGGATGCTGCCCAATCACATTGATTTCGTCACCTCGCTGGTGCCGTCGGTACTGATTCTGACTCTGGAGGATGGCCGTGAGCAGATTTTCGGCATCGACGAGGGCATTCTGGTGAAGAAGGGGCACCAGGTGGATATCGCGATTCGACGGGGTGTTCCGGGCAAGGATCTGGATTCCTTGCAGGAGAGTGTCCGCAGGAACTTTATTGAAGTGGATGAAGATGAACGGATGGCCCGGTCTGCCTTGTCGAGACTGGAAGCTGGCATGGTTCGCCGGTTTGCCGACCTGCAACGGCCCAAGCCGTGACTCCGCAGCGGGGGGCTCCGGAGGATGATATAGGGCGTCGCGCCCGGCGCCTGAAGAAGGCCCGTGAGAATCCGGGCGTGAGCCCCCTACGGGGGCTGGGTGCCTTCGGCATGGTCGGCTGGTCAATTGCGGTTCCGACCGTCGGCGGTGCCTTTCTCGGGCTCTGGCTGGATCGCACCCTGCCCCAGGATTTCCCCTGGGTGCTTGCCCTGATTCTAGGTGGCGTGACCCTGGGTGGCTTCATCGCCTGGGCGTGGATCGGCAGGGAAAGCAGGGAAGAGGAGGATGGTCATGATGATCATTGACTGGCCCGACGTGCTGTTGGGCTTTGGTGTCGGCGTGGCGGTAAGCATTATTTATTTCGCGGGCCTGGCGGTCAGTGTGCGTTTCGCGCTCGGCTCCTCCCGGCCGGCTGTGGTCCTGCTGCCCAGTGCCGCGGTGCGCATAGCCCTGCTGCTGGCGGTGGGGTGGCTGGTGACCGATGGCGCGACTCTGGGCTGGGTGTTCGCAGGTTACGGGGCGGCGTTTTTTCTGGTTCGCTTCCTGGCCACCGTAATGGCACGAACACCGCGCCCGGAGAAAATCTGATGGAACTGACGCCCGATGAAACAATGCTGTTCACGGTCTGGGGCATGGGTATCAATGAGACGGTCGGTTACACCTGGATTGTCATGATTGTGCTGACGGTCGCTTCGATCGCGATTACCCGCAATCTGCGGCCGGATGTGCCTCCGAACCGCTGGCGTACCACCCTGGAAGTGATCGTGACCGCCATCAAGAGCCAGATTGAGGAAATCTCCCCGCGTGCCTCCCGTCATGTGCTGTATTTTTCCGGAACCTTGTTCCTGTTTATCGCGTTTTCGAACCTGTTGCTGGTTGTGCCGGGCTTCACGCCGCCCACGGCCTCGCTTTCCACCACGGCCGCGCTGGCATTGTCGGTCCTGATTGCCGTGCCCCTTTTCGGTATTACCCGGCAGGGCATCGGCGGTTATCTGAAATCCTACGTGCAGCCCTCTGTAGTGATGCTGCCGTTCAATATCATCAGCGAATTCTCGCGCGGCATATCCCTGGCCATCCGCCTGTATGGCAACGTCATGAGTGGTGCGGTGATCGCCGGCATCCTGCTGAGTGTTGCGCCTTTCTTTTTTCCTGTGGTTATGGACCTGCTCGGTTTGCTGACGGGCCTGATCCAGGCCTACATCTTCGCCATTCTGGCAACGGTTTATATCTCATCGGCGACAGCCACCGCTGGAAAGCCCCTGCCCAAGGAGAAAGACAAATGAGTGACTTTGCCCTGATTGCCGCGGTCTCCATTCTGACCGCTGGCCTGTCTGTGGCTTTCGGTGCCATAGGTCCGGCGCTCGGCGAAGGCAGGGCTGCGGCCGCGGCCCTTGCTGCCATCGCCCAGCAGCCGGATTCCGCCTCCACCTTGTCGCGAACCCTGTTCGTCAGCCTGGCCATGATTGAGTCTACGGCGATCTACTGCTTTGTTGTCGCGATGATCGTCCTGTTTGCCAATCCGTTCTGGGATCAGGCGCTGCAGGCTGCCCAGTCGGCGGCAGGTTGAATCATGTCTGTTGACTGGATCACGGTGCTTGCCCAGATCGGCAATTTCCTGGTGCTGGTCTGGTTGCTGAAACGTTTTCTGTACAAGCCGATCCTCAATGGTATCGATGCCCGTGAGGCTGAAATCGCAACCCGGATGGGGGAGGCGGAGGTAGCGCGGAAGAAGGCCGCTGCAGCGGAAGCCGAGTTTCTGGAACAGAAGCAGGCATTGCTGGTCGACAACTCGGAGCGTGCCGAGCGGGTTCGTCAGCAGGCGGAAAAAGAGAAAGACGCTCTGCTCGCCGCTACGAGAAAGAGTCTGGAACGGGAAAAACAGGAATGGCAGGCACATCTGAATGCAGAGCGGGACCGATTCATCAATGAGTTGCACCTGGCCAGTGCCGAAACACTTTACCAACTGGTGCGACGGGCCCTACGCGACCTGGCGGATGAGGATCTGGAGGAGCACATCGCCCTGAATGTGATCAGCAAGCTCAAACCACTGTCCGATGAGCTGATCTCCGCAGCTGATCGCGCGGAGCGGGCGGTTGCCACGACCCATACACCGCTGCCGGATAACACCCGGGCTAAGATGCAGGCTGCACTGGAACAGCTGGCTCCGGGACTGGTCCTGAGCTTTGCCACGGAGGCCCGTCAGGCGCCCGGTCTGATTCTGCGTATTGGCAGTGTCCAGGTGGCCTGGACAATCGACAGTTACACCGATGAACTCATCGGTCTGCTGACCGAACGGCTGGCCGCCGGCGGATCTGGCCGGGTGAACAATCATGGCTGACGACCCCGCCCTGTCTCCAGAGAGATTCATTGATGTCCTGTTGGACAGCCCGACGCCTTCGCTGGCACTGACCGAAGTCGGTACGGTTACCGAGGTGGGTGACGGCATTGCGGTGGTATCTGGCCTGGCCCGGGCCCTGGCGGACGAGCTGCTGGTTTTTGCCTCGGGTGTTCGTGGTGTGGTGCTTGATCTGGAGCCGGGCCGGCTGGGTGTTATCCTGCTCGGGCCCTCACAGCTGGTCAGTTTCGGGGAGGATGTCTGGCGCACTCACAAGGTGTTCAGTGTGCCGGTAGGGCCGGGGCTTATCGGCCGGATTGTGGACGCCACCGGCGAGCCACGGGACGGAAAAGGCAGCGTAGTATCAACGGCCCAGAGGCCTGTGGAGGCCAGCGCACCCGGTATCCTGAGCCGTGCCCCGGTCACCCGGCCGCTGGCTACAGGCATCAAGGCCATTGATGGCGCGGTGCCCGTCGGGCTGGGCCAGCGGGAACTGATTATCGGGGATCGGCAAACCGGGAAAACGTCCATCGCTGTCGATACCATTCTCAACCAGACCCGCTCGGAGGTCCTGAGCATCTATTGCGCCATCGGCCAGCGCGGAGATGCGGTTGCGCGGGTTATTGAATCCTTGCGGCAAAGTGGCCAGCTGGCGAATACCGTTGTGGTTTCGGCCGGGGATGAGGATGCCCCCGGCCTGGCCTACATCGCACCCTATGCGGCGATGACGATGGCCGAATACTTTTCAGACCAGGGGCGGGATGTGCTGGTGGTTTTTGACGACCTGACCCACCATGCCCGTTCCTATCGCGAACTGTCCCTGCTGCTGCGCCGTCCCCCCGGGCGGGAAGCTTTTCCGGGGGACATCTTCTATGTGCACGCCAGACTGCTCGAACGGGCCGGCCAGTTCACGCCGGAGGCCGGAGGAGGGTCCATCACTGCGTTACCCGTGGTCGAGACCCAGGCGGAAAATCTGTCTGCTTACATTCCAACCAATCTTATTTCGATCACCGATGGGCAGATCTATCTGTCGCCACGTCTGGTGCGCAAAAACCAGTTTCCGGCGGTGGATATCGGGCTCTCGGTATCGCGCGTCGGGGGCAAGGCCCAGCACCGCGCATTTCGGGATGTGGCTGGGAATCTGCGTGTCACCCTGTCCCAGTTTGAGGAGCTGGAGGATTTTGCCCGCTTTGGCACCCGGCTGGATGAAAATACCCGGGCCCGTCTGAACCGGGGCGCTGCGGTGCGTGCCGCGTTGCGCCAACCGGAGCGGGACCCGGTGCCGGCAGCCGAACAGCTGCTGGTGCTGACGGCTGCGATGGAGGGGCTGTTTGACGGTCTGTCCGAAAGCGAAGTGGTCGCGGCCATGGCGAGGATGCGCAAAGGCGTTGGTGACGCTCTTGACGACATCGCTGAAAGCATCAGGCAAAACCGTCCTCTGGAGGACGATGAGAAGGCAACACTCCTGCGGGTGGCCCGAACCGTACTGCAATTGCCCGAAGGTTATGGCCATGACCCAGACGCTTGAAACCCTGTCCCGCCGTACCGAGACCCTGACCAGCATTCGCGGAATCGTTCACACCATGAAAACCATGGCTGCGATCAACTCGGTGCCCTATGAACATGCAGCGCACTCGGTCGAGTCCTATCACCAGACCGTACTGACCGGTCTACGGGCATTTGTGGCCAGAACCGGCCCTGTTGCCATGCCCGTCGCCGCGAACGCTGAGCGGGTTCTGGTGGTTTTTGGTTCGGATCACGGCCTGTGTGGTAACTACAATGAAGTGCTTGCGGCAAGAGCAGGAACCGAGGCTTCGAAGACGGGGGCCAGCACCCGGGTATTGTGCGTCGGCGCCCGCATGAGTGACGCTCTGAGCGATCGGGGGCTGAGCCCGGAGGTCACCTTCCTGCCCCCGGCCTCGGCCGATGGCATCGGCCGTCTGGCCAGCGAAATTGTGACCCGGCTGGATGAGATCGGAGGCGGCGATGTGCATAACCGGATTGCCGTGACCCTGGTGTTCACCCGGCGGGCAGAGAAGGGTCAGCGGGAACCGGCGGTAAGCCCGTTGCTGCCGCTGGCGCCCTCGCTGCTTTCGGACCCTGCCAGAGCCGGATGGCAGTCCCGCTCCCTCCCGGACTTCACGATGCCGGCGCCGCCGTTGCTGGCGGCGCTGCTACGCAACCATATCTTCGCCAGTGTTTTTCAGGCTTCGGCGGAAGCGATGGTCACCGAAAATGCGGCCAGGCTTGCCTTGATGCAGCAGGCGGAGCAGGCGGTTGATGACCGGCTTGAGGAGGTCGGGGGGCAATTCAGACTGGTCCGTCAGGATGAAATTACCAGCGAGCTTATGGACATCATTATCGGGTTTGAGGCACTGAAAAAGAAATCGCCGGGGGGCTGAGCGGCATCCGCGTGTTTTCGGGTCGCGATTGCTGATAACATTTTATTATTAACTAATAACCAATATCTGTTTCCGGAGGTGCATAGATGGGGCGGATCGCTGCAGCAGGTTTTGTTGTAACCCTGACCCTGGTGGCTTCGACGGTCTGGGGACAGGGCAGTGCGCCAGCGGTGAAGACCACGGTTGCGGAGCGCAGCAGGTTCCAGGAAACCGTCCATCTTGATGGCGTTATCGAGGCGGTTCAACAGAGTACCGTCTCGGCCCAGACCAGTGGTACCGTCCAGAAACTGCCGTTTGACGTGGACGATTCGGTGGCAGCGGGTGACCTGATAGTTCAACTTGAGGACAGCGAGCAGCAGTCAAGGCTGAACCAGGCTCAGGCAGGACTTGAAGAGGCCGAGGCGGCACTGACCGATGCCAGCCAGCGCTTTGCCCGGATTGAGGAGGTGCACGCCCGTGGGCTGGTGTCCCGGCAGGAGTTTGACCAGGCCCGGAATAACCTGGCGGCGGCCAGGGCGAGAGTGGAGCGGGCACGGGCCGCGGTTGCGGAGGCCGAAGAGCAGTTGAGTTACACCCGGGTTGTGGCCCCCTATGGCGGTATCCTGACGGAACGGCACGTGGAGCTGGGCGAGGCTGTAAGCCCCGGGCAGCCCTGCTCAGCGGGCTGTCGCTTGAGCAGCTCCGGATTGTGGTTGATTTGCCCCAGAAGTATGCAGAGCTGGCACGCAACGAGCGTCAGGCCCGGGTTACCCTGGCCGATGGCCGGGTACTGGAAACCGGCCAGATGACGTTCTATCCCTACGCCGACCCGGCCACCCACACTTTCCGGTTGCGGATGCAGCTCAATGAACCCAACGGCTCCCTGTTTCCCGGCATGCTGGTGAAAGTCGGCGTCCCGGTTGCCAGTCGCGAAGCCCTCTGGGTGCCGGCCAGCAGCCTGATCCATCGCAGTGAACTCCGGGCGGTGTACGTCATGGACAGTAACGACCGCCCCCACCTGCGCCAGGTGCGTGTGGGCATCCGCGATGGTGAGCGCCTGGAAATTCTGGCGGGTCTTGGTGAGGGTGAACAGGTTGTGGCCAATCCGTCGGTTCTGGTGGGCAGTGAGCACCTGACCCTGCCTGCGGTCGCCGAGCCTGGCGGGGAGGAAAGCCGGTGAGCCAGGAATTACCGGGCGTCGGACCCTCCGGCGCCATTGCCCGGGTTTTCCAGGACAACAAACTGACCCCGTTGCTGGCGGCACTGGCGGTGATTCTGGGTATCCTGGCGGTGATCATTACCCCGAAAGAGGAAGAACCCCAGATTGACGTCACCATGGCCGATATCATGGTGGGCTTCCCCGGCGCCAGTGCCCGGGAAGTGGAGAGCGCCATTGCCACGCCTGCCGAGCAGGTGATGAGCGAGATCAAGGGCGTCGAGCATGTCTACTCCGTCTCGCGCCAGGGTCAGGCCGTGATCACCGTTCAGTTTGAGGTGGGTGTACCCCGGCAGGAAGCGCTCGTGCGCCTGTATAACCAGGTCTACTCCAATCAGGACTGGCTGCCTGCGAACCTCGGCGCCACCCAGCCGCTGGTCAAGCCCAAGGGCATTGACGATGTACCGGTGATGACCCTGACCCTCTACGACCCGGTCAACGGCCACACCGGTGAGGAACTCACCCGTCTGGCCCACATGCTTGAAGTGGCTCTCAAACGGGTCCCCGGTACCCGGGATGTCTACACCGTTGGCGGCGTGCCGGACCGTGTCGATATTGTCTTTGATCCCGCCCTGCTGGCCGGCTTCCAGCTGACGGTCCGTGACATCGAGACCGCCCTTCAGGCCGCCAACGCCAGCAGCCAGGAATCCCGGGTGACCCGCAATAACCTGTCGATACCGGTGCAGGTAGGTACGTTGCTGGAGACCGTGGAAGATGTGCGCAACCTGGTGGTGGGCATGCACAACGGCGCCGCGGTGCATCTGGAGGACGTGGCCCGGGTTCGCCGTGGTGGCACTGTCCCGGACCAGAGTGTGATGACCGGATTCGGTCCGGGCGCAAAAACCGAAACCGCTGGTACGCCCGGTCAGGTTTACCCGGCGGTCACGCTGGCGATCGCCAAGAAACCCGGCGAGAACGCCATTGATATCACCACCGCCATCAAGGAACGACTGGACCTGCTGCGCAACCGGGCCCTGCCGGTCGGGGTGGAGGTTCTGGTCACCCGGGACTACGGCGAAACCGCCTCCCAGAAAGCCCGCAAACTGATTTCAGACCTGATCTCGGCCACCCTGGCGGTGATGATTCTGGTGCTCGCCGCCATGGGCTGGCGCCAGGCGCTGATTGTCGGCATTGCGGTTCTCATTACCCTGTTGCTGACCCTGGTGTTCTCCTGGGCCTGGGGCTTCACCTTGAACCGGGTGTCGCTGTTCGCGTTGATTTTCTCTATCGGCATCCTGGTGGACGACGGTATCGTTATTACCGAGAACATTAACCGGCGTATCCAGAGCTCCCGCCGGGCGGTCAAGGATATCATTCCGGTGGCGGTGGATGAGGTGGGCACCCCCACCATCATGGCGAGCCTCACCATCATGGCCGCATTGATCCCCATGGCTTTTGTCTCTGGCCTGATGGGCCCCTACATGAGCCCGATTCCGATCAATGCCTCCGCCGGCATGGTGATTTCCCAGATTGTTGCCTTCGTAGTGGCGCCGTGGCTGGCATTGCGTCTGTTACGGCACAAGAAAGGCCAGGCGGTGGAGGAGGCTGCCGAGGCCTCGAATTCCGCAGAAGGGGTCAATTCCACCGCGCTGCGCGTCTTCCGGACCGTGCTGTCGCCGTTCCTGGGTGATCATCCCTGGCGGCGCCGGTTGCTGGCGCTGGGTGTCGTACTGCTGACGGTCGCGGCGGCTTCGTTGCCGGTATTCCAGGCGGTGATCCTGAAAATGCTGCCGTTCGACAACAAGTCCGAGCTGCAGATTGTGGTGGATATGCCAGAACGCACACCCATGGAGAATACCCAGCGGGTGCTGCTGGAGATGGGGCATTACCTGGAGACGGTGGATGAGGTGGCCAGCTGGCAGACCTACGCTGGCACGGCTTCTCCAATCAATTTCAATGGCCTGGTGCGGCAGTATTATCTGCGCAGCGAACCATACCAGGGCGATATCCAGGTCAACCTCGTTGCTGAGGAGAACCGGGCACAGCAATCCCATGCCATCGCCCAGTCCCTGCGCGGCCCGCTGACGGAGATCGGGGACCGCTACAACGCCGAGGTCAAGGTAGTGGAAGTGCCGCCGGGCCCGCCGGTGATGGCTCCGGTGGTCGCGGAAATCTACGCCGTGGATAACGAGCGGCGGGCCGAATTGGCGCGCAGGGTGGCCGAGGGCATGACCCATGTGGACGGACTGGTCCAGATTGATACCACCCTGGAAGCGCCGACCCGACAGTGGGAAGTGGTGGTGGACCGGTCCCGGGCGGCTCGCCTGGGGATCTCCCAGGGCCAGGTGGTGATGGCCCTGCAAACCGCCCTGGGTGGCCGGGGTGTCAGCTTCCTGCACGATGAACACGCCAAATACCCGGTGCCGATCCGGGTCATTCTTGCTGAGGGCGACAAGGCCCAGCCTGCGGCCCTGCTGTCGGTGAACGTGCGCAGCCGCAGTGGCCAGCTGGTGCCGCTGGCCAGTATTGCCGAGGTTCGTGAGGCGGACTGGCTGGGCGCGATCTACCACAAGGATCTGTTGCCGGTCACCTATGTGACCGCAGCCATGGCCGGCGAAATCGATTCACCCCTGTATGGCATGTTCGACATGGTCGATCGCCTGCAACAGGATCCCGGTGCGCCTGAGCAGTATTTCATCAGCCAGCCGGTGTTGCCGGAAAAAGGAACCCTGAAATGGGATGGTGAGTGGCAGATTACCTACAAGACCTTCCGGGACATGGGCGCAGCCTACAGCGTGGGCATTTTCATGATCTTTGTGTTGCTGGTAGCCCAGTTCCGTTCCTACATCCTGCCGCTGGTGATCATGGCGCCGATCCCGCTGACCCTGATCGGCATCATGCCGGGCCACGCATTGATGGGGCGGGAATTCACCGCCACCAGCATGATCGGCATGATTGCCCTGGCGGGGATCATTGTCCGCAACTCCATCCTGCTGGTGGTGTTTATCCGGCAACTGATTGACGAGAGGGTGGAGCTGGACGAGGCGGTTGTCCTGGCGGGCGCGGTCCGCATCAAGCCCATCGCCCTCACGGCGATCTCGGCCATGGTGGGCGCCTACTTTATCCTGAACGATCCGATTTTTAACGGCCTGGCAATTTCGCTGGTGTTCGGTCTGGCCATGTCCACGATCTTCACCGTCATCGTGGTACCTTTGCTGTATTACACACTGGCCCGGTGCAAATGGGTGTGACTCCACAGATCAGCAGGCCACCGGAACCGGGGTGTTCTGACGCCAGGCCGGAGATTATTACCGGCTTGGCCAATAGCGCTGCATCTCGACAAACAGGAAGGAGGCGCTCCAGGTAATCAGAACAAACCCGGTCAGGCCCTCAATACCCGTCAGATAGCGGAGGTCCCCCTCGGGCTGTATGTCGCCGTAGCCAAGGGTGGTGAAGGTGGTGAAGGAGAAGTAGACGGAATCCAGAAAGCTGCCGCTGAAATTACCGGTGAGCTGGCCCCAGCCGTCCCCATGATGCATGAAGAAATAGGCGGCTGCGAAGATCCACACCTCCGCGGTGTGCGCCAGGAGCACGCCGAAAACCGCGGCGATCAGGCGAAACCGGTGGCTCTGGCGCATCTGGTTGAGAAGACCGCTGAGCCGTAACAGGGCTTCGTGGTGAATAAGCACCACCGCCACCACGATCAGGGCGTTCAGCATGAAGACGCTGATCAGGCTGACATGCTCTTGCGCAGACAAGTATTATTCGCTCCATGTACGTCATTCGATCCCGTCAGTCCGACGGTTGTCATTTACCTTAGCTGGCGAGTAAGTAATGTCCAAACGACTTTTTCCCGTTCTGATTCTTGCCCTGGGTATTGCCGGTTTCCTGTTTCTGAAAATGACCCGTCCGGAACCGGCAGAAGTCACCGCTACTGAGCGCAGTTGGCGGGTCAATGTCCAGACGCTCCAACCGGGCAGCCATGTGCCGGTGCTGCCCCTTTATGGCGAGATCGTGGCGCCGGAACAGGTGACGGTCACCGCGACCCTGGCCGGACGGATCGGCCAGCGGCCGGTTTCCGAGGGCCGGCAGGTCCGGGCCGGCGATTTGCTGGTTGCGCTGGATGACGCCGACATCCGGCCGGTGCTGGCCCAGGCAGAAGCCCAGGTTGCCGATCTGGAAGCCCAGATCCGGTCCGAGCAGGTGCGGTACCGGAACGATCAGTCCGCCCTTGACAGTGAAAGGACGATCGAAGCCAACGCCCGGCGTCAGCTGGAACGAACCCGGTCGCTGGCAACGCGGAACCTGGCGTCACAGGAAGACCTGGAGGCAGCAACCAACGCACTGGGCCGGGCGGAGCTGACGGTGAGCAACCGGGAGCGGGCCATTGACGAACATCCGTCCCGGCTGCAAAGCCTCCAGGCCAGGCTGGCCCAGGCCGAAGCCAGCCTGGCATCGATACAACGGGATGCAGAGCGTGCCACCGTTCGTGCGCCCTTCGACGGCGTTGTGACCGGGGTTCAGGTGGCGCCGGGTGATCAGGTATCCCGCAATGAACCCTTGCTGTCGCTGTATCCGGCTGAAGGCCTGGAGTTGCGGGCGCGGGTTCCGGAAATGTATCGCACCGAGCTGGTGAATGCGCTCAGTGAGGGTAAAACACTGTCGGCGTTCAGCGAAGGGCAGCAGCACCGGTTTGACCTGGTACGCTTTGCCGGCACTGCTGATCCGGCCGGTACCGAAGCCATTCTGGCGGTGACAGGATCGCCGCAGGGTCTGAGGCCGGGCGGACTGCTGCCGGTCATGCTGGAGCGGCCCGAGCGGGCGAAGACCGTGGCGATTCCCTTCAGCGCGCTTTACGGCGCAAACGCGGTCTACCTGATGAACGACGATAACCGCATGCAGCGTGTCGAGGTGGAGCGCATTGGCGAAGCCCGTGGCAGCAACGGTGAACGTCGCCTGCTGGTGTCCGGCGAGGCCCTGGTTTCGGGTGCACGGCTGATCACCACGCATCTGCCGAACGCGGTCACCGGCCTCAAGGTGGATGTGGCCGATTCCGGAGCTTCTGAGCAATGAGACGCAGGAAAGGCGTGATCGGGTTTTTCGTGCATCACCGGGTTGCTGCCAACCTGGTGATGCTGGTGATGCTGCTCGGCGGTGTGCTCGCACTAACCCGGATGAACATCCAGTTCTTTCCCACCTTCGCGCTGGATATCGTCAGCGTTCGCGTGGTCTGGAGTGGTGCCTCCGCCGAGGATGTCGAGCAGGGCATTACCAACCCGCTGGAGCAGCGTTTGCGCAGTGTCGACGGTCTGAAAAAGATGACCTCCACCTCGGCCCAGGGCGTGTCGTCCATTACCCTGGAATTCGAGGAGGGCACTGATCCGATTCTGGCCCTGGACGATGTTCGCCAGCAGGTCGACGAATTCACCAACTTTCCTGCCGAAGCGGAGGAACCCCAGGTAACCCGGGTGGAGCGGTACGAGCCCGTGGCACGGTTGCTGGTGTCTGGCGACGTGGACCGAAGTGAATTGCGCCAGCTGGCCTACCGTTTTGAGGATGAGCTGTTGCAGCGGGGAATCGATCGGGTCTCCCTCCGTGGCCTTCCGGAGCAGCAGATCAGTATTGATGTGCCGGTTGAACGGCTTGAGACCCTGGGGCTGTCGCTGGACCAGATTGCCGAACGGGTTGCCGCCATATCACGGGACCTGCCGGCGGGTATGATGGCCCAGCAGGACGCCACCCGGGAACTGCGGGCAGTGGAGCAGCGCCGCAACCCCCAGGAATTCGAGAACATTCCGGTGCTCAGCGGGGAACGTATCCAGCTCAACCTGGGCGATGTCGCAATTATCCGGCAGGAAGCCCGGGAGAGCCAGGTCACTCTGGAGAAAGACGGCAAGCCGGCGGTCGAGCTCCAGCTACAGCGGTCGGAAAACGGCAACTCACTGGCGGCGGCGAAGGTACTGGAAACCTGGCTGGCGGACACCCGACCGACGCTGCCGCCGACCATCGAGCTGGAGGTATACGATGAAACCTGGCAACTGCTGGATGACCGCATCTCCCTGCTGGTGAATAACGGCCTGGGCGGTCTGGTCCTGGTGGTGTGCCTGCTTTATCTGTTTCTGCCGGGCCGCGTGGCCATGTGGGTGGCCATCGGCATCCCGACCGCTTTCCTCGCCGCCATGGCTGTACTCTGGCTGATCGGCGGGTCGATCAACATGATCTCCCTGTTTGCCCTGATCATGGCGCTGGGGGTGATCGTCGACGACGCCATTGTGGTGGGTGAGGACGCCGATGCCCACGCCCGGCTGGGGGAGGAATCCATCTATGCCTCCGAGGGTGCCGCCAAACGGATGGTCTGGCCGGTACTGGCGTCTTCCCTCACCACCGTTGCGGCGTTTATGCCCCTGCTGGTGGTGGGCGGCGTAATCGGCAACATTCTTGGCGACATTCCGCTGGTGATGATCTGCGTACTGGTGGCCTCTTTGCTGGAATGTTTCATTGTGCTGCCGGCGCACCTGCGGCACGCCTTTGTGCCCCGTCGCACGAAAAAAGCGGGGGAGGCAGAGACAGAGCCGAAAAAACCGGGCCCGGTGGAGCGTTTCCGGCGCGGCTTCGAGCAGAGCTTCGACCGGTTCCGGGAAGGCCGATTCCGGCGCTTCTCTCGTTACAGTCTGAAGCATCGGGGCGCCACGGTAGCCAGCGCATTGGCCCTGGCTATCGTTACTGTTGGTCTGCTGGCGGGTGGCCGGCTCGGCTTCAACTTTTTCCCGACCCCGGAGCCTTCGGTGTTTTACGCCAACGCAAGCTTCGTAGGCGGCACCGATCGGGGCACCGTGGACGAGTTTCTCGGCCAGATGCAGCGAACCCTGAACGAGACCGAAGCGGCCCTTGGCGGCGATTTCATCCTCCACGCAGTGACCACCCAGGGCGCAACCCTCGGGGCTGAAGGCAGCTCTCGCAGTGGTGACGAACTGGGCTCGATGATGATCGAGCTGGTGCCGTCGGACCGGCGCTCGGTTCGAAACCCCGAGTTCATCAACGAATGGCGCAGCCGGCTGGAGACGCCGGCCGGGCTGGATAACCTGACGATTTCCGAACGCCAGGCAGGGCCGCCGGGGCGCGACGTTAATGTGCGCCTTTCCGGTGAAAACGCAGAAGACCTGAAGCGGGCGGCGGATGAGCTGGGTCAGGCGCTCGCCACCCTGCCGGGGGTACTGGATGTGGAAGACGATATGCCTTGGGGCAGGGAGCAGCTGATCTATCAGGTTAGCCCCTACGGTGAGGCCCTGGGGCTGACCACTGCGGATCTGGGCAGGCAGCTGCGAGCGGCCTTCGATGGCCGGATTGCCCAGATATACCAGGACGGTCGGGACGAGGTGGAAGTGCGCGTACAGCTGCCCCGGGACCAGCGTGAACGCCTGTCGACCCTGTCCCGGATGACCGTGCGGGTGCCCGACGGGCGCTTTGTGCCGCTCAGCCAGGTGATGAATCTGGATCACCGTCAGGGCTTTCAGGCGCTGCGCCACGCCGATGGCAAACTGGCGGTGGAGGTGACCTCCGGCCTGAATACCCGGGTCAGTACCACCGACCAGATTCTGACCAGTCTGCAGGCGGAGGCATTGCCGGACATTGCCAGTCGCTACAACGTGCGCTACAGCTTTGAAGGCCGGGCTGCCGACCAGCGGGAAACCATGGCCGATATGAAGACCGGGCTGGTGATCGGCCTGGGGCTGATGTATGTGGTGCTGGCGTGGGTGTTCGCCTCCTGGAGCCTGCCGCTTATTGTCATGGCGATAATCCCGTTTGCTCTGGTGGGTGCCTTGCTGGGACACTGGCTGATGGGCCTGCAGCTGACCATTCTGTCCCTGTTCGGGCTGTTTGGGCTGTCGGGCATTGTGGTCAATAACGCCATTATCCTCGTAGCTTTCTACAATCAGCAGCGGCAGAAGGGGCTGGGCATTACCGATGCGCTGAACGAAGCGGCGGTTCAGAGAGTCAGGGCAGTACTGCTAACCTCGCTGACAACCATTGGCGGCCTCTTGCCACTGCTGTTTGAAACGTCCCTGCAGGCGCAGTTCCTGATCCCCATGGCTACCTCCATTGCCTTCGGGCTGGGTCTGTCGACGCTGCTGGTGCTGGTGGTTATCCCGGCACTGCTGTCGTGGCTGGAACAGTTCCGGGAATGGCGCGCCAGCCGGCTAGGGACGGTCGCCGAGCCCCTGGGGGCGCCCGAATAACCTGAGTGGAACAACATGGTGGAACCTGTACTTGTGGCCCGAGGCCTGAAAAAACAGTTCCGCAGCGGTAATCAGCCGGTGTCGGTGCTCAGTGATCTCTCCCTGCGACTCGATCGCGGCGAATCCCTGGCGCTGACCGGTCGCTCGGGATCAGGCAAGAGCACGGTGCTCAATATCCTGTGTGGCCTGGAACCGCCCGACGCCGGCCGGGTTGAAGTACTGGGTGAGGTGTTTGACAGTCGGACACCAGAACGGGAACACCAGACAGAGGCCCGCTGGGCAAAGCTCCGGAGACAACAGATTGGCGTGGTCTTCCAGGAAGCGAACCTGATGCCGGCCCTGTCACTGCTGGACAATGTGCGTCTGCGGGCCCGCCTCGCCGGACAGGATGACGATGACTGCCGGGACTGGCTGGAGCGCCTGGGTATCGGCGAGCTTGCTGGCCGCTATCCGGACCAGGTGTCGGGTGGACAGCGTCAGCGAGCGGCCCTTGCCATGGCGTTTGCCATGAACCCGGCCCTGATCCTCGCGGATGAGCCCACCGGCAGTCTGGACCGGCAAACCGCCGAAGCGGTGACCCGCCAACTGTTCGAGCTTCAGGCACGCCATGGCTGTAGCCTGATTCTTGCCACCCATGACACCGAACTGGCTACCCGATGCAGTCACCACCTGGATCTCGGGCACCAGCCCGGTTCCTGAGCCTGTCATGACCCTGTTGGCCGCTCTGTTCAGCCACTATCGACGTCATCCCCTCCAGCTGCTGGCGCTGGCGGCCATGATTGTGCTGGCAACCATGCTCTGGACCGGCGTTCACCATCTCACCAGCCAGGCCCGGGCCAGCCTTGATCAGAGCGAATCGGCGGTGGCCGAGCGCCAGCAGGTGATCCGGGCCGATGGTGAGCCGGTTTCCGTGCAGGACTTCGTGACACTCAGACGGGCGGGCCTGTGTGTCATGCCCTGGCTGGAAGTGGCATCGTCCGGCGCCGGACGGGTGGTAGGTGTTGATCCCCTGGCCGCTGCCTGCTTTGAGCGTGCGGATCAGGGCAATGCGCCCTGGCGCGGTGAACTGGATGGTGCGCCCTTCGTGGATATCAGCGAGGCGGCCGAGCTGGCAGAGGCACAGGACCCCCCGGCGGGAGCGTTGTCGTTGCTGATTTCGGGGACCGACAGCGATGCCAGTCTGCCACCTGGTTACCGGCTTGCCGCATTTTCCCTGGGGCCTGACACCGGCGAGCTGGGCGAAAGCTTCCTGCTGAATCTGGACGCCCTTGGCGTGCTTGTTCTGCTGATCACGGCTTTACTGCTGCGCAGTGTCTATCTGCTGGGTTTGGCCCAGCGCCGGGAAAGTTTTGTCCTGCTACGGCGTTTTGGTGTCCCCCGGAACCGGATCAGCCGTCTGCTGGTGCTTGAGATCATGGTGTTGGCCCTGGTGTGCATCGTCCCCGGTGTCTGGCTTGGTCGTTGGCTGGCGACGGGCCTGGGTAGCGGGTTCGGACGTGCCCTGGAAGGGCTTTTTGATATGCCGCTGTATGCCGGGCGGGACGGTGGCTGGTTGGTGCCGGTTGCGACCATGCTGGCGGTCGTTCTGGTGGCCTGCCTGGCCGACTATCTCCGGCCCCTGGCCCGGCGGTTGGCTGTGGCCGGCCCCTCGCAGGGCCTGCTACCTGCCCTGTTTTTGCTGGCAGGGATTGCCCTGTCGGTCTGGGCACCGGCCCTGGTGTGGCTGTTCGTTGCTGTTGCGATGGTGTTTGTCGCGGCTGGCATTCTGGCGCCGCTTTTGATCGCCCGGTTGGCGGACTGGCGAGCCGGGCATGAGTCAGACCCGCTTTCGCGCTGGCGCCAGCGGGAGGTATCCGTACTGGCCCGGCGTCTGGCTCTGCCCCTGGTGGCACTGCAGTTTGCCATGGCCATGGTGCTGGCAGTCCAGGCACTGGTCACCACCTTCGAAAGCACGTTTGATCAATGGTTGGCGCAGCGGCTGGAGGCAGACTATTACATTGAAGTCCCTGAGGGCGCAGATGCCGGCGCGGCATTAGCCTGGCTGGCGGAACAGCCGGCGCTCAAAGCCTCGGGGCGCTGGCACCGGGTCATCCGGGGTGAAGCAGCCCTGACGAACTCGTTCGGGAAGCAGGGGCCGGTGGTGGATGTGTTTGCATTGAGCCCCATCGGCCCTCTGGTGACCGGCTGGCAGCTGTTTGAATCGGTGGATACGCCCTGGCAGAGCCTGGCAGAGGGGTCGGGCGTGATGGTGAATGAACAGCTGGCGCGCCGGCGGTCGGTGGCCATTGGTGATATGCTCTCGCTGCAACTCGGCCAGCAGGTGAGTGAGCGTCCGGTGCTGGCAATCTACCCGGATTATGGCCGGCCTGCCGGCGAGATTCTGATTCATGCGTCGGCGCTGCCGCCGGATTTCCGGGTCAGCTTCCAAAGTCTGTCAATATCGCCGGGAACAATGTCGATAGAGGCCATCAGCCGCAACCTGAAACAGATCTGGGGCGTGGAGCAGCTCACGGTGCGGGACAACCGGGCGATAGAGGCCCTGGCCTCCGCGATCTTTGACCAGACCTTTCTGCTGACCCGGGCAATGACGATTCTGACCCTGATACTGGCGGCTATTGCCCTGTTGATGATGGGCTGGGTGCTGTTCTCTACCCGGGCCTGGTACTTCCGGCTGCTGGTGGTCTGGGGGCTGCCGCGCCGGCAGGCCGCAGCCCAGCTCACCCGGCTGGCGCTCTCGCTGACCACGGCCATTGCCCTGCTGGCTCTGCCCCTGGGGGTGTGGCTGACCTGGGTGCTGGTGCATCGTATCAACCCCCTGGCCTTTGGCTGGTCCCTGCCGATGGCAGTTTATCCGCGGTTCTGGCTGGAGCTTGGTGTATTGAGTCTGCTGGTGGGGCTGAGTATTGCCCTGCTGATGCGCCGGCAGCTGAACAGCCCGGCGTCGGCACCGGAGAGTGCCAGTGCCCTGTCCGGAGGTGAGCGATGAGGCGGTTCTTCTGGCTGGTGTTTGTGGCTGTTGTGGCAGGCTGCTCTGAGCAAACCGAACAGGCCGGCTTTGCGGGGCTGGCCGGAGTAGCGGATTCGGAGGCCGAGGTGCCATTTTTGCAGCCCGGCCCGGGTGACCAACTGAAGTTTCCGGAAGATTTTGGCCCCCATCCCCAGCACCGGATCGAGTGGTGGTATCTGACCGCCAATCTGGAAACCGCAGAAGGTGATCCCCTGGGCCTGCAATGGACCCAGTTTCGGCAGGCCATCAAGCCAAGGCCGGCAGAGGCCGAGCCGCCCGATGCCGGAGACTGGCCGCTGGAGGCGGCCTGGATGGCCCATGCCGCAGTGAGCTTCGACGGCCAGCATTATTTTGCCGAAAAGCTGGCCCGGGGCGATGTCGGTCATGCCGGCGCCCGCGCCGACCCTCTGGCGGTCTGGCTTGACGGTTGGCAACTTACTGAATCGTCTGAAGACAGGGTGTGGCGTTTGCAGGTATCGGCAGACAACTGGTCCTACGATCTGTCGCTGAGGATCAACGGTGATCCGGTGGCTCACGGGGACGAGGGCTTCAGTGCCAAATCCGCCAGTGGCGAGGGTTCCATGTACTTCAGTCTGGTGGACATCCGGATTGACGGAACGGTTACCCTCGGGGACAGGACCCTGGAGGTCTCCGGCCAGGGCTGGTTCGATCGGGAATGGAGCAGCCAGTTTCTCAAGACCGGGCAAGAGGGTTGGGACTGGTTTGCCCTGCATCTGGATTCGGGCGACAAGCTGATGGCCTTTCAACTGAGAGAGGACAGTGGAGCCTTCCGCTCAGGGACCTGGATTCCGGCCCAGGGAGCGCCGGTGGCGCTGGTGCCTGACCAGCTTCGGATGATGCCGATTTCCGCTCCGAAGGGCTTTCCGCGCCAGTGGCTGCTGGAGGTGCCGGATTACGATGTCCGTCTGGAGGTGTCCGCGCCTGCCGGCGATTACCGGAACACCGGGCTATACCCGTACTGGGAAAGCCCGGTTTCCGTCTCCGGCAGTCATTCCGGCGCGGGATACATGGAACTGACAGGCTATGGCAAGTAAGGGTTTCTGCCCTTAGCCGGCCGAAAGTACCGGTGGTTCAAGCTGGTTGAACAGCACCTGGATGCCTTCGTGCCACTGGTGGCGGAGCTCATGAAAATAGAGGCTGTTCTCCTCGACCCGCTCGGTAAAGCAGGGTTTCAGGGCATCCCGCTGGTAAATCGCCACGTCAATGGGCATGCCCACCGAAAGATTGCTCTTCATGGTGGAGTCGAAGGAGATCAGGGCGCACTGATAGGCCCGGTTCAGGGGGGTTCTATAGCTGATGACGCGGTCCAGAATCGGCTTGCCATACTTGGATTCGCCAATCTGGAAGAACGGGGTCTCTTCCGTGGCTTCGATGAAATTGCCTTCCGGATAGATGTTGAACAGCCTTGGCGCCTCACCGCGAATCTGGCCCCCCAGAATCAGGGAGCAGCTGAAATCCACATGGCCCAGCTTGCCGTCGGGATTGTCACGGCGGATCACTTCGCGCATGGTCTGGCCGACGATTTCCGCGGTCTCGAACATCGAACCGGTGCTCAGGACGTTGTGCACGTCGGTGCCTGCCCGTCGTTCCAGGAGGCTGATCACGCTCTGGCTGGTGGCCAGATTGCCGGCGGACAACAGCACCAGTTCGCGCTCGCCCGGCTTTTCGAACACGTGCATTTTGCGGAAGGTGGAGATCTGGTCGAAGCCGGCGTTGGTCCGGGAGTCCGATGCGAACACCAAGCCTTCCGCCAGCCGCATCGCTACGCAATAGGTCATGAAGCCCTCCTGAAAGGCGCCTGTTTTCGCGCGTAGTCTAATCACATCTCCCGCTGAAGTGTGAGTGCTTTATTGTGGCTTTTGCCGGCTTTTTGTTACTGGCTGCCTGCGGGGTTGGTGACCCAGGCCCGAGTCTCCATATGCTCCATGCCGCCCCCGGCCCGAACGCCGCGAACCGGCGCGGCATCCCGGTAATCCAGACCCACCGCCAGTTTGATGTGGCTTTCTGCCACGTTCAGGGTGTTCACCACATCGAAGGTCTGCCAGTTGCGCCCGATCCAGGCTTCGGCCCAGGCGTGGGTGGCCACATGTGCGTCGTTCGAGGAATGTATGTAACCGCTCACATAGCGGGCCGGTACGCCAATGTGCCGGCAGCAGGCCAGGAACATGTGGGTGTGATCCTGACACACGCCGGCCTTTTGTTTGAACGCCTCGCTGGCGGTATGGGTCACAGTGGTGGCTCCCGGCATGAAGGCCACGTGTTCGCGCAGGTGCTTCATCAGCCGGATCAGGCCGCGTTTGTTGGGCGGGTATTGAATGGCCAGGGCCTTCAGGGCTTTATCCGCTTCGGTCAGCGGCGTCTGCCGCAGGAACACCTCCGGCGGGAAGGGCGAGTCATCCCGGGTCAGTGGTTTGCCGGTCAGGTCGACAATGCCCTCGGCGGTCAGGACGATCTCATTGACCGCTTTGTCCAGGGTCATCACCGTGACCAGGTTGCCGAAGCCGTCCACCATCTGACTGGCTTCCCCCGGCGCTTCCAGGTGCCAGTCGTGAATGCGTTGCTGTGGCGTATTTCGGGGTGTCAGCCGGATGTACTGGATGCTGTCACTTACCGGTGCTTCGTAGGTGTAACGCGTTTCATGCCGGATATGAAGTCTCATCCCTGCCACCCCATGTAGTCTTTCTGGATCTGCCCGGCGATGCCTTGAATCCGGTCGAGAAAATCGACCAGGTACTCGTGCAGGCCCCGTTCGGCGATGTAGTCCCGGTCCCCGTAGCGGATGTTGGCGTACAGGCTGGATGCCATGCGCCGCGAGCCTCTCGCATCGCCGCTCTCGACCTGTTCCAGCAGGCTGGCGATTTCCCGCAGGCAACCGTGCAGGGAGCGGGGTACGTCCGGCTTGAGGATCAGCAACTCGGCAACGCTCATGGCATCCAGGTTATGGCCGTAGGTGTTCTGGTAGGCCTCGAAGGCCGCCAGAGAGTGCAGCACCGCGGTCCATTCGAAAAACGCCTGAGTGGCGTGATACTCCATGGCCTTCATGGCCATGACATGACGGATATCGAGCACCCGGGCGGTGGTGTCGGCCCGTTCAATAAAGGTACCCAACCTCAGGAAATGGAAGGCATCGTTGCGTAGCAGGGTTCCGTAGGCGGCGCCGCGGAACATGTGGGAGCGTTCCCGCACCCAGTCGAATACGGTACTGGCGTTGGATTCGGTAACGCCCCGGCGTTGCAGCTGCTGCATTTCCAGCCAGGCCTGGTTGATGCTCTCCCAGACATCCGACGACAGGTTGCCCCGCACGTGCAGGGCGTTGTCCCGGGCACTTCGGATGATGTTGAACACGCTGGCGGGATGCCGGTTGTCCAGCAACAGAAAGTCGATCAGGTTCTGGGGGGTGATGTCATCGTGGTAGTCGAAGAAAACCTCCCGGGTGCCGGACACCAGCAGCGGTACGGATAACTGCTCTGTGCGGTCTTCCGGTACATCAATCAGGGCCATGGTCAGGCTGACATCGAGAAGGCGGGCCTGGCTCTCGGCCCGCTCAAGGTAACGGGCCATCCAGAACAGACTTGAGGCGGCGCGGCTCAGCATGGGCCATCCTCCAGTACCCAGGTGTCTTTGGTGCCACCACCCTGGGATGAGTTAACCACCAGTGACCCCTCTTTCAGGGCCACACGGGTGAGACCGCCCGGTACCATCTGGATCTTCTTGCCGGACAACACAAACGGGCGCAGGTCCAGATGCCGGGGTGCGACGCCTTCATCCACAAAGGTGGGGCAGGTGGATAGGCTCAGGGTCGGCTGGGCGATATAGTTCTGGGGCCGGGCCTTGAGCAGGCTCCGGAAAGTGGCCAGCTCTTTCTTGCTCGCGGTCGGGCCGATCAGCATGCCATAACCACCGGCACCCTGGGCTTCCTTGACCACCAGTTCCGGCAGATGATCCAGCACGTACTGAAGGTCGGTCGGCTTTCGGCACTGCCAGGTCGGGACATTTTTCAGGATAGGTTCTTCATCCAGATAGAATCGGATCATGTCCGGCACATAGGGATAGATGGATTTGTCATCGGCTACCCCGGTACCCATGGCGTTAGTCAGCACCACGTTGCCGGTGCGGTAGGCCGCATACAGGCCTGCCACGCCCAGCATGGAGTCCGGATTGCCCGCCAGGGGGTCGAGGAAGTCGTCGTCCACCCGCCGGTAGATCACATCCACCTGTTGTGGGCCAACCGTGGTTTTCATGTAAACCCTGTTGTGGGCGACAAACAGATCGGCGCCTTCCACCAGCTCCACACCCATTTGCCGTGCCAGGAACGCATGTTCAAAGTAGGCGCTGTTGAAGCGGCCGGGTGTCAGCACAACCACCGTCGGGTCGGGCTTGAGCGATGCCGCCCTGAGGGTCTCGCCCAACAGATTGGGGTAATGCTCGACCGGGGCCACCGCGGAGTGGGTAAAGAGTTCCGGGAACAGCCGCATCATCATCCGGCGGTTTTCCAGCATGTAGGACACGCCGCTTGGACAGCGCAGGTTGTCCTCAAGCACATAGAAATCGCCGTCGCTGTGGCGGATCAGGTCGATACCGGCGATATGGGAGTACAGATTGCGGGGCAGTTTGAGGTTCTGCATGCCCGGCTGGTACTGGGGGTTGGCAAACACCTGCTCGGCACTGATAACGCCGGCCTTGACGATCTCATAGTCGTGATAGATGTCATGAAGGAAGCGGTTCAGGGCCTGGACCCGCTGCCGCAACCCGGTTTGCAGTTTCTGCCAGTCGCTGGCGGAGATCACCCGGGGGATCAGATCAAACGGAATCAGCCGGTCTGCCCCCTGGTCCTCACCATACACATTGAAGGTGATGCCAAGGCGCTGGAACAGGACATCCGCCTCGCGGCGTTTTTCGGCGATCAGGTCCTCATCGGAGTTGATCAGCCAGTGTTCCAGCATACGGCATTGGGGGCGTACCCGGTTATCCTGGTCAAAGAGTTCGTCGTACAGGCCTTCGGCCGGCGTCTGGATCAGCATGGCTCGGTTCATCTCCCTGTATCGCGCCGTTCGACACGGCGCGTAATAAGGTAACCGGCTGCAAAAGGCGGGCCATTGTGTCTGTTTATTCGACAGCGTTGGCGCCGATGCGGTGAATGCTCAGATCCGCACCATTGAACTCTTCTTCTTCGGTCAGCCGCAGGCCGGAGATCGCATTAATAACACTATAGACCAGCAGACCGCCCACGAAGGCGACGATGATCCCCGCGATGGAACCGATGATCTGGGACATCAGGCTAACGCCGCCCAGGCCGCCCAGGGCCTGCTGGCCGAAGATGCCGCAGGCAATGGCGCCCCAGGCGCCACAGACACCGTGCAGCGGCCAGACACCCAGCACGTCATCCAGGCGCTCGATTTTCGCCTGGGCCCACTCGAATAGATAGACGAAGATGGCACCGGCCACGGCACCCGTGATCAGGGCACCAACCGGGTGCATCAGGTCGGAACCGGCGCAGACCGCAACGAGTCCGGCCAGTGGGCCGTTGTGAATAAAGCCCGGGTCTTTACGACCAAGCAACATGGACACCAGAATGCCGCCGACCATCGCCATCAGGCTGTTCACGGCCACCAGGCCGCTGATGCCGTCCAGAGTCTGGGCCGACATGACATTGAAGCCAAACCAGCCAACGGTCAGGATCCAGGCGCCGAGGGCCAGGAACGGGATGTTGGAGGGTGCAAAGGCGACCACCTTGCCGTTGCGATAGCGGCCGTTGCGGGCACCGAGTACCAGCACGGCGGCCAGTGCGATCCAGCCGCCCACGGCATGCACCACAACGGAGCCGGCAAAATCGTGGAAGGACGCACCAAACTGGTTCTCCAGCCAGCCCTGGAAGCCATAATTGCCATTCCAGATCAGGCCCTCGAAGAACGGATAGACAAAGGCGACGATCAGGCCCGAGGCAAGCAGCATGGGGTAGAACTTCGCCCGCTCGGCAATGCCACCGGAGACGATGGCGGGAATCGCGGCGGCGAAGGTCATCAGGAAGAAAAACTTCACCAGTTCATAGCCATTGGCGGCGGTGAGTTCGCCAGCGCCGGTCATGAAATGACTGCCGTAGGCGATGTAATAGCCAACAAAGAAGTAGGCGACGGTGGAGACACCAAAGTCGGTCATGATCTTGACCAGGGCATTCACCTGGTTCTTGTGGCGAACGGTGCCCACTTCCAGAAAGGCAAAGCCGGCATGCATGGCCAGCACCATGATGGCACCGATGAGAATGAACAGCGTGTTGGCGCTTTCGGTCAGGGTTTGTACTGCACTCGTGATTTCCACGGGTTTTCGCTCCTGATGGTGTGTGTCTGGCCTCTGTCGGGCCTTTTTGACGTGCGTTGTGCATTGATGAGGTGCAGCATTTGCAAGAGCTGTTCCAAAACGATGCATTTCACGAGCGGAACGGGGGTTGGAGGATTTCTATCGGTTACCGGGGGTGGGTATCCGGGATTTCACGCACTAATACTGTGCGATTTCCGCGGAGATGCACCAATATGGCGTGCCTTTACCAGCGGATTTCGTTGGATGTTGTGCTGTCGGATTCGATGCCGAGAGGCGATTCTGGACTGGCGGTTTCTGATTTGATCAGCTCCCTGAGGCGAATTTCCTGTTCCTGCAACGGGCCTGACAGATCGATGATGATTTCCACTCTGCGGTTCCGGGCACGATTTTCCAGGGAGGTATTCGGCACTCTGGGTTCGGTATCGGCCAGACCGGTGACTGACAGGCGGGTGGGTTCAACCTGATCCCGGGCCACAAGAACATTGGCGACAGCGGCAGCGCGCGCGGCAGAGAGATCCCAGTTGCTGTAGAAGCGGTCGGTCCGGATGGGGACGTTGTCGGTATGGCCCTCGATGGTCAGTTCACCCGGAATGCCTGACAATACCTCCGCCATATCCAGCAACAAGCCTTCAAATTCCCAGGTCAGCTGCGCTGAACCAGACGGAAAGGAGCCTTTTTCTTCCACCCGGATTACAATGCGTCGCTGGTCCTGGCTGACATTGATACGTCCATCGGCAATCGCCGGCTCCAGGACTTTCAGGATATCGTCCATGGTTTCCTGCACCTGGTCATTCATGGCAGCTTCAACTGCCATGTCGGTGGGGCTTTTCAGGGTCTGGAGTTCCGGGTCTTCCTCTGTGGTGGTCTGTTTGACTTCGTTGACCACGGTCGGCTCCGGCGGTGCCGGCGAAAACTTGTCGAAAATGGGGCTGGTGCCTTCCGGTATTTCCAGGGCCGGCACTTCCCGCTGCACACCAAAGGCTTTGGAGAGTTCGCCGGCGATCTGCTTGAACTTCTGGGCATCGATCTCGGAAAAGGACAGCAGCAGCACAAAGAAGCACATCAGCAGAGACATCAGGTCGGCAAAGGTGACGACCCAGGCGGGAATTCCCGGTTTTTCCTCCTCTGGCAACTCGTCCATGGTTACGCGCCTTCCGCTTCCGCTACTTTTTCACGTTCCTTGGGCGGCAGGTAGCTGGAAAGCATCTGCTCGATGATGCGGGGGTTGGTGCCTTCCTGGATAGCGACCAGGGCGTCGATATACAGCGATTGCATGCGCGCCTCTTCTGTCATTCTCAGGGACAGCTTGTCGGCAATGGGCGTGGCGATCATGGTGGCAATCATGGCACCGTAGAGGGTGGTGAGTAGCGCGACGGCCATGGCAGGCCCGATGGATTTCGGGTCTTCCATATTGGAAAGCATCTGTACCAGACCAATCAGGGTGCCGATCATACCCATGGCCGGCGCTACATCCGCCATCGCGGTGAAGACCTTGGCGCCGGAGCGGTTATGGTCCAGTGTCATCAGGCGTTCCTTGCTCAGGAGCTGCTTGATGGTGTTGCCATCCTGACCATCCACCAGCATCTGGATGCCCTGGCCCAGAAATGGGCTGCTGACTTCCCTGTCCTCCAATCCCAAAACACCCTCTTTCCGGGCGATGTTCGCGATCTCAACCAACTCTTCGATGCTGGCCTGGGTCTCCGGTAATTTGAACTTGAACGCACGGGCGGTGGCTTTAAACGCTCCAAAAAATTGCGCGAAGCTGAATTTCGCGAGAACCACCAGCATGGTCCCGCCAATGACGATCAGAAGCGAAGGCGGGTTGATAAAGACGGAAGGAGAAACGCCAAGAATAACTGCCGAAGCAATAAGCAAAATTGCGCCAACAAGACCGATTAGAGTGGCGAAATCCACGGTATCTCCAGATTTGGTTTGGGCTAGTCAGAAACGGGGCTGTGAGATTACCTTCAGTTCAGAATTTAATCAATTCGACTGCGGCACAGTTTGCTGTTCTTCCTGATGCTCTTTCCAGGCGGCATAGCGATGTAGATCCGCTTCCACCAGTTTCAGGCACATGGCAACGACACCAGCGTCGTCCAGGAAACCGAAACCGAAGATCAGATCGGGAATCATATCCAACGGATTCATGACATAAATGAGCGCGCCGGCGACCGCCGCGATGGTCTTCCAGGGCACGCTGCGGTAGTTGCCGTACCAGTAATCCCGGAGCATCGAAAACATCAGTTTGATGTCGGCACTGAAACGCGACAGTTTGCCGCTACCTTTCACCTTTTCTTCGATGGCGCGCTGCCGGTCCAGTAGCTGTTCGAGATCCGCCCGATGCACCTTGCCGGCCTCGGCATCCAGCTGTTGTCGGGCGTTTTTCTGGGTGAAAAGGGCCATAACGGAGACTCCTACGGTGTTGTTAATTCAACCAACAAAAATACGTTTTGCCAATCCGGCGCCACGCCAGCCCTGAATAGCCAGGGTGCTGACCAGCCCCCCGATCATGGCGCCCACCACACCACAGGTGAGGATATCCTGGCCGGTGAGGTATAACCCGGGAATGTCGGTTTTCGGTTTCAGCCAGTCCTGTTCGAAGCGCTCGGGGTTGTGGTCCAGACCGTACAGCTCGCCCCGGCCATAGCGGCAGAACCAGGCGGTGGAGAGTGGCGTGGAGGTCTCCACGTAATCCACTTTGCCCCGAAGCTGGGGCAGTTTCTCGTACATCACTTCCAGCAACTGGTCGGTGATCTTCTGTTTCAGGGCTTCGTAATCCTCGCCCCGCTTGCCCCAGATGGTGTCCTGCCAGGGTTCGAACATCTCCCAGGTGGTCGGTGCAACAATCTCGATGGTGGAGGTGCCCGGCCAGCGGTTCTGGTAATCGGGGTCCTTGGCTGCCGGGAAGGAAATATACACCACCGGAAACTCGGTGTTTACCGGGTCATCCAGGAACTGTTGCACGTTTCCGTCGTGATCGGCGCTGGGATAGATCCAGAAATTGGTACGGGGCAGCCCGAGCTCTTCCGGTGTACCTTTCAGTCCGATATAGAGCCCGATGTGGGGCATGGAGGGAATGATGTGCTGGCGTTTGCTCGTGTAGCCGACCTTCTCTGCGGTCTCGGCTGGCAGCAGTTTTTCGAAGGTGTTGATGACCCCGGCGTTGCTGATCACCAGCGGCGCCCGAATTTCCTCGCCATCGGCCATGCGCACGCCGGTTGCTTTGCCTTTTTCCACCAGGATGTCGGTGACGTCGGCGTAGGTGAATACCTCGCCGCCGGGCTGCTGGATGACCGGGATAATGGTTTTCGCGATTTCCGAAGCGCCGCCGACGGGGTAAAAGCCGCCATACAGGTAGTGTTTGGCGATCAGGGCATGGACCATGAAGCTGGACTGTTTCGGCGTGACGCCGCAATCGCCCCACTGGCCGGTGATGGCACCGATCAGCTCCTGATTGTCGGTCAGTTCACTCAATACTTCCCAGGTGGTCTTGTTGAAACAGTCCGGCAAGGCCACTTCCAGACCTTTGTGAACGAGAGGGCTGAGAATTCCGGGTGTGAGCTTTGAAAGTGTGTACCACTGCATGCCATCGGCCACCTTGCCCAGCAGTTTCAGGTACTGGTCGATGGCTTCTTGCTCATCCGGGAAGGCGCTGAGCAGAGAGTGTCGCAGGCCCTCCTTGCCGGCGCGCAGATTCACGACTTTGTCGCCCAGGAAGAACCGGTCGTAGTTCTCGTCCATGGGTGCCCATTCCAGCTTGCCGTTGGTGATGTAGTCGAACAGTCGGCGGCCGAGAGTGTGGGGCGAGCCCATATCGCCGATATAGTGAACACCCACGTCCCATTCGTAACCATTGCGGGCGTAGCTGTGGGTGTAGCCGCCGGCGGTGTAGTGCTGTTCAAGCACCAGGACTTTTCTGCCGGCTTTGGCCAGGCAGGCGGCGGTGGTCAGGCCACCAATTCCGGAGCCAATCACGATGGCGTCGTAAGGGCCTTTCAGGCGATTGGCCCGGTATCGGTTACCAATCCGGATTGTGCTTGGTTTCAGTTTTTTGGAAGACGGACTGTTCACTAGCGTGCTTTCTACCACCATGCTTTACCCCACATTTCCGGATTGGCCCAGTTCTCTGGAGTGTTCCAGGCACGCTTGTGGTTGTAAGTATCCAGATTGTAGGTATACAACGTGAGTGCGCCGTTATCATCTTCCAGCTCGGCATGGCGGCGGAAGCCGAGGCCGATGAAATCGGTAAAGGCCCAGTCTGGCGTTTCGCCAACCAATACAGCGATCTGGTGTGTACCGTAGTTCCTGAGCTGACCCAGGAGCAAGGCGCCCTCGTCGTGGGGCAGGTGTTCAAGCGTGCCGGTAATCAGTGCCAGGTCCATCACCCGGTCCAGGTGCAGGCTGGCATTGGGGTCGGTTGTGTCCAGGGTATGAACGTCGACACCCTCCTGGTGTTTCTGCCAGATCCGCGACACCTCGGTGGCCAGGGTGCCGCAGCTCAGCAGAGTGGCGGGTGAGCTGGTGTCGATGATGCGGGCCAGGGTTTCCCGTGCTGTGCTGGTGCTTCCGTTGTCCGTCATCTCGGTCATGCTTTTGCCTTTTGCTACAGGGGCCAATCTGCCGCATCCACTGTGTGTAAACCTACGGGCTGTTCCGCGTGTCCGCCCCAGCGGTCAATAAAGGTGCCGGTGGGGTCGTACTGCTGCGCCTGCTTTTCCAGGTTGAATTGCCGCAGGCCTCTGGGGTCTGCTCCTACGCCAGCCAGATACTGCCAGTTGCCGTAGTTGCTTCCCACATCATAGTCGATTAGCTGCTCCTCGAACCATGCTGCTCCGTAGCGCCAGTCCATACCCAGTTCGTTAATGAAGCAGCTTGCGACGAGCTGCCGGGCCCGATTGCTCATGTAACCGGTTTCCCGCAGCTGGTTCATGGCCGCATTGACAATAGGGTACTCGGTGTTGCCCTGGCACCAGGCCTTGAAGCGGTGGCCATAGAATGTGCCGTGTCGGCGCTTGCGCTGGACGCCATCACGGCGGAACAGGTTGGCGCCGTGTTTCAGGGCGTACCAGTAAAAATACTCGCGCCAGAGTAGTTCGAACCAGAGCCAGTAGGTGGACTCGTTCCGGGTCTCACTGGCTTCATACCCGGTAATCGTTTCTGCCGCCTCCCGAACCGAGAGGCAGCCATTGGCCAGCCAGGGTGACAGCTTGGATGAAGCATCCCAACTGTCCAGGGCGTTGCGGGTCTCCTTGTAGCGATCAATGCTGTGATTGTCGTAAGTAAACTCCTGCAACCTGCCCAGGCCCGATGCTTCGCCGCCCGCAAACTGCAAAGGATGCATCGGTTCCGGTATCGGCGGGCAGTCGCCCCGGTTATCCTCCGGAAAGCCCGGGGGTGGGGGCAGGGCCGTAAGCGTGCGGATTCTCAGCCGTTCGGAACAGCGTTCACCGGTTTTCTCAACCTGCTTGCGGAACTGGGAAAAGGTATCCGGAAGGTCCTGCAGCGCCATGGGCAGGGAGCCTTCAGTAAACAGACTCAGGGTCTCGAACTGCTGGAACAGGGTCTCCGGCAATTTGTCCTTGATGGCCCGCCATTGCCTGGCCTCCCGGGTGCCCGGCAACCGGGAGCGTACAATCCGCTCAATGCGGTGGGCATGGACCAGTTCCGGGATGACCGTTTCCGGCTCGCCGTAGGCGATATGCAAGCGCTGCCCCAGTGGTCGCAGGCTCCGCTCCAGCGCCATCAGGCTCTGCCAGAGAAAGCGCCAGCGGTGATCCCCGATGGCCTTGCTCTGCAGTGGTCCGGGCGCAAACCACCGTGGGTCCACTACATAGACGCAGAGCAGCATGTCGGACTTCGACGCAGCCAGCAGCGCGGCGTTGTCGTGCAGGCGCAGGTCCCGTGTAAACCAGTAAAGCGTGCGCAACGTATTAGCTCCTCGACCTTTTGATGTTGTCTGATAGATACGTTCCAGATTCCGAAAAGTTTTTGTGCGAAATCCCGGGTACCTCCGCCACTTCGCAAAATTAAAGCCATAGAACAGGATGTCGGTGGCCAATCCAACAGGATCTGTTGCTGAGAATTCTCATGCTCCTGACCAGAAAAAGAAAATCCGAAATGGCGGACTGCCAAGAGCGCGCCAACCGCTACCAAGCCATTCAAGACGCTATCACAAGCGCCATGACAACCATTGAATTCAGTCCCGACGGTTTGATCCTTGAAGCCAATGACCTGTTTCTTGATGTGATTGGTTATCACCGGAATGAAGTGATCGGCAAGCACCACAGTCTGTTCTGCGACAGTGAGTACAGCAACTCATCGGAATACAGAACTTTCTGGGATGTTCTGCGGCGCGGCCACTCCCACTCCGGCACTTTCCCCCGGCGCAGCAAAAAGGGCGATAAAATCTGGCTCGAAGCGACTTATTTTCCGGTGAAAAACCGCCAGGGCGAGGTTGAGCGGGTGATGAAAATCGCCTCGGATGTGACGCCAGAGCATGATCGCATGCGTGATCAGGAGGCTGCGTTCGAAGCTATTAATCGCTCCATGGCAACCATCGAGTTCAGACCCGATGGCACCATTATCGACGCTAACCAGAATTTTCTGGATGCGATGGGTTACCGGTTGGCCGACATTCAGGGCAAGCATCATCGAATGTTCTGTGATGATGTCTTCTACCGTGAGCATCCGGATTTCTGGGAGTCGTTATCAAATGGTGAATTGAAAAGTGGTCAGTTTCGGCGTCGGAGATCGGACGGAGCGGACGTTTGGTTGGAGGCGACTTACAACCCGGTGTTTGATGAAAGAGGCCGGGTTGAAAAGGTCATCAAGTTCGCCAGTGATATTACCGTGAGGGTAGAGAAAGCCATACAGACCCAGGATGCCGCGGGCGTTGCCTCAACTACGGCAACTCAGACCGCGGCCATTGCTGAACGGGCTCGCAATGCTCTCCAACACTCCCGTTCGACCTCCGAGCAGATCGAGGAAGGTGTAGATCAGGCCAAGGCAATCATCGCTGAGCTGAACCAACGTTCCCAGAGCATTGAGAAGATGGTGGACACCATTGCAGGTGTTGCGGACCAGACCAACCTGCTCGCGCTGAACGCTGCCATCGAGGCAGCCCGTGCCGGTGAACATGGCCGGGGCTTCGCGGTAGTGGCGGATGAGGTCCGTAACCTGGCCGCCAATACCGGTGCGGCAACCAGGGAAATTGCCGACGTAATTCACACGATTCTGGACTTGTCCGGAGGTGTCGAGAGCCAGATCGCCAAGGTGTTGGAGAAGGCCGTAGAAGGCCGAAGGCAGGTAGCCGAGGTTGAGAGTATTGTGGCCGAGATCAAGGACGGAGCCAGTGACGTGCTGGGGGCAATCGACGATATAGGCCGTTGATCCATTGGTTCCCGGCCAGCTGTCAGCTCCTGGAAGAGTACTTTACTGGCCGCCCATATAGATAGACATCAAATGATCGTCGTCCTTGATGTCTTTCTGAGTGCCGGCAAATTTGCGTTTGCCGCCGGCGAATATATAAACACTGTCGGCCACGGGTAAGGCTTCACGAATATTCTGCTCAACCATGATAACGCCGACGCCGCGCTCCTTCAGGCTCTGTACTCGCTCCATGGTTTCATGGACCAGGGCTGGCGAGAGCCCGGCGGATGGCTCGTCAAGCATTACGTACTCAGGGTCTGTCACCAGGGCCCGGGCGATGGCCACCATCATTTGCTCGCCTCCCGACAGTGAGCCTGCCGGGGTGTTTCTGCGACGTTGCAGGTTCGGATAATCCGCGATCAGGGATTCTATGCGGTCTTCAATCGCCTGCTTGTTGGTTAGTGCATAGCCGCCCATCCTGAGATTTTCCATAACGGTGAAGCGCGGGAAGACTCCCCCGCCCTGAGGCATCATCACGATGCCTTTGCGTACCATGGCGTGTACGGGCAATCCGGAAAGCTCAGTATTGCCGATTGCTATTCGGCCGGACCATGCCGGCAGAAGACCGGCGATCGCCTTTATGACAGTGGACTTGCCGCTGCCATTGGGCCCGAAGATGCAGGTGATCTCCCCGGGGCGGGCAGAGATGGTGATGTCGTGCACAATTTCCTGCTTGCCATAACCGGTGACCAGATTGTCGACTCTCAGTTCATTGTTCATGTGCGCCCCAGATAGGCTTGCTGGACGTTTTTGTCACTGGCAATGGTGTCGAAATCACCTTCCGCCACCACTTTGCCCTGATCCATCACTATTAGCCGATCACAGATTTCTTTTACCATTTCCATGTCATGCTCAATGACCAGAAACGTGATGCCGGTTTTTCGCAATCTCTGAATAGCATCAAGAATGATCTGGCGAATATTCAGGTGCACGCCGGCCGTGACCTCATCGAGCAGGATGACTTTCGGATCGCGCATGCAGACTCGAGCAAACTCCACCAGTTTCTGCTGGCCGCCGGAAAGTTCTGAGGCCAGGTTGTCGACCACATGACCGATCTCCAGCATTTCCAGAGTATTTTCCATTCGGCCATGGGCATGCTTCCAGTCGCCTTCCACCGCCGCAGCCAGCAGGTTGTCCCTGACTGTCATATTGATAAACAGTGAAGGGATCTGAAAGGTTCTGCTGATGCCGAACCGGGCGATTCTCCAGGTGGGCCAGCCGGTGACATCAGTTCCCTGCAATAGTACCCGCCCGCTATCAGGCTTCTGGCCACCCGAGGCGAGGCTGAACAGCGTTGACTTGCCACTTCCATTGGGCCCAATAACACCAACTACCTCACCTGCCTCGACAGACAGAGACACACCGTCAACTGCCGTGATCCCGCCAAAGTGTTTGGTAACCGACTCAATGGCCAGTGGCGGGTGCCCAGATGGCTCGGCATCATTATGGGGTGTAGATGACATCAAAGGCCGTCTCCTAAAGCTTCCTGAGAATATTGGAAACCAGTTCCCTGCCGCGTTGGCGGCCCACAATGAGACTGATCAGCCCGTTAGGCAGGAACAGAACCACCAACGCGATGATGATGCCGAGGATGGGGAGGTAGATGACGGTATCCCCGAACGTCGACCAGATGTAACGATTGGTGATCCACAGCAACACCCCTCCCAGGGCCGGCCCCCAGACGGTTCCGAGCCCGCCAAGAAGGACCATAACCACCATCTGGTCAGTGATTTGCGGTCCCATCACGGAGTGGGGGTCGATATAGGTCGTCCAGTAGGCATACACACTTCCAAACAGCGCGGTGATGGCGGCCGAGAGCGCGAATGACTGAACCTTGACCAGGTTGGTACGGATGCCCAATGACTCGGCGGCTGGTTCGTCATCCCGCAATGCTTTGATTCGGTAACCGAACCGTGACCGCTCTATCAGGAACCACACTCCGATAAAACTTCCGGCGGCCGCGATGAGCATGACGTAGTAGAAGAAAAACTCATTAAGGTAGGCGGGAAGCGAGAGTCCGGCTGTGCCGCCGGTGAAATCCAGTACCGTGACCAGTTGCATGAGCATTTCGGCGAACGCCCAGGTGGCGATGGCAAAATAGGCGCCTCGAAGCCGCATGGTTGGTCCCCCGATGGCGACGGCGACGGCGATTGACAGAATAATTGCCGGGACCAGCGTGACAAAAAAAGTGGCTCCGATACCTGCTTGCATCAGGATTGCGGTCGTGTAGGCACCGATGCCAAAGAATGCCGAGTGACCGAAGCTGATATAACCGGCGTAACCACCCACGATGTTCCAGGCGCAGGCCAGGCCGGCCCACATTAGCGCACCGGTGGCAATCCGGAGCGTGTAAGAATCAATGAAGGCTGGCAATACCGCGAGGGCGACTAGGGCGGCGCTGATCAGAAGAGTTCGAACGACAAGCTTTGGGGTTTGAACAGTCTCAGATGCCACGGCCCAGGACTCCTTTAGGTGCCACCAGAAGTGCGAGGTACAAGGTTCCGAAAACAATCAGCAAGGAATACCGGGCGCCAATATAGGTGGCGACATAGGCCTCAAGAAGACCCAGGATGAGCCCGGCCACCAGAACACCACCTACGGATCCGAGCCCGGCGAGCACGGCAACAAAAAATGCAAAGAGTGTATAGCGGATGCCGACCGTCGGGTTAACGGAATAGATGGTGGCGATCAGCACCCCGGCGGAGGCGGTCAAACCGGTGTAGATACCGTATACCCAGGCGGAAACCCGCTTTACATCGACTCCCATCAGCCCTGCATGGTCACGGTTTTGCGCCAGGGCTCTGACAGCCATACCAAAACGGCTCCGGTAGAGCAGAATGAACAGCCCGAGGCTGAACGCCAGTGCCATCAGAAAGGCCGACAACCGAAGCAGAGGAATGGTGACCGGACCAAGAGTCAGGAACTGGCCGGATAGTACCGATTCAACGCTGCGACTGTTGTATGACCAGAGCCACAGGGCACCGCCACGCATGAACAGGAATATGCCGAAGGTGAAGGCCAGCGCCATAAGGTCGGGGCGGGCGTAGCGGCTGGTCCTCACATGGTATATCAGCGGGCCCAGTCCACGTCCGATAAGCAGGAACAGTGCGAACACCAGAAAAATGCTGATAAAAGGATCGATGCCGGCCAGTGTGACCAGCCAGTAAGCGGTGTAGCCGCCCAGCATCGTCCAGCCGCCGACGGCAAAATCAATCACATGCAGCACCCCAAAGGTGAGCTGAAAGCCGATCGTCAGACAAATGAGGATGCCCCCGATCAGAATGCCGTTCACGAGCGTTTGCAGGAAAAGGTCCAACTCGGTACTCCTCATCCGCACATCGTCAATGGCGCCGACAGCCCCTACATCCGGAGAACTGTCGGCGACTGAGCAGCCCGCTTGATGTCAGGAGGCGCCGGGGATCGGGTAAACAAGCTCACCCTTGGACGCATTTTCCGGCGCTACAGGCACCACATCACCGTCTTTGATCTGGACGACGGCTGGTACGGGTTTGGTGTTGTTATGGAAGTGGCTCCCTTCCTTGGCAAATGCCACGGGGCCATAAAATGTTTCGATGTCCGTATCCTCAATGGCTTCGGTCAGTTGAACCCTGGTTTCCTGGTTCCAGGGTGGCGCTTTACCAAGCCTGCGTGCCGCGTCCTGCAGCACAAGGCCACTGGCCGAGCAGGCCGCCTCGGTGTAATCCGGCCGGGTGCCCCACCGTGAGAACGACAGGTCAGAGTAATCGCTTGCGGTTCCGAACAGCTCGTCCTTGTATGGCAATCCGGCGGTCCAGACCGCGACTCCGAGAATACCGTGTGATTCTTTGCCGGTTTCGTTGATGAAGGCTGCCGAGGTGACACCGTAGTGCATGATCAAAGCCTTGGGTTTGTAATTCAGCGCCTTGGCCGTATTCACGAAGTTAATAAAGACGCTTTCATGCCCGCCGACCGCGACGATATCGGGATCGGCCGCCTTCAGCTTGGATACAATGGCGGAGAGATCGGAGTTGGCAGGGAAAAGCTCGTAACTCAGTAGTTCCAGTCCAGACTCTTCGACACCTTTTCGGAACCCTTCTGCTGTCTCTTTGGAGAAGGGCTCGTCAACGCCGATCACCGATGCGGTTTTTGCACGGTCACCAAGGTTATCCGCCAGTACCACCATGGATTTATCCGTTGTGAGATCCACAGCGGGAATCATCCCGAAATTGAACGGCGGTTTCGCCAGCCAGACATTGGGCGACTCGGCAGAACCGGAAATCATCGGAACCCTGTACTTTGCACTGATCGGCTGAACTGCGAGGGTGACGCCCGAGGTGTAGGGGCCAAAAAGAACATCGACTTCGTCCTGGATAATGAGTCTTTCAGCCGCATCAGCGCCAGATGCTGGCTGTGACTGGGCATCGCCATAGAACATTTCCACGGGATAGCGTTTTCCCGCAATCTCGATACCTCCAAGTTTGTTGATTTCTTCGGCCCACAGATCGTAGCCGCGGCGTGTTAGGTTGCCGCCGAAACGGTTTGCGCCTGATAGTGAGGTGACGACACCGCAACGAACCTTGTGCTCTGCCGCCTGAACGTTCAGCGCTGGAAAACCAAGGGTCATTGCGCCGGTGCCGAGTAGGGAATTTCTGAGAAACTTCCTGCGGGAAAATTTATGACTCATGAGTCGCTCCCCCAATGGATGAGTTCACTGCCTTGCAGTAGCTCTGAAATTGCCGTGCCAGCACCTGAAAAATCCGCCGGTCCAGTTATTCCAGATATAGGTTAAGGACTAGTCCAGGTTTATGGGGTTTTCAACCAATTTGTTAAATTCAGTGAAATGGTTTCGGTGCTCAAGGAGCGATCAACGCGTGACGGTGGGCAGGAGACTGGCCGGAATAATGTTCAGCCGGTATGAATGATCTGATCGCGGGTGTCGTTCGAAGTCATGCTTGTTGTAGTAGACTGGTCGTCTAGAATTCGTCAAACATCATGAGTCCGCGAAAGCCGAGACTCTCAACCAGATTCCGAGGAGCCTGCCAGTGATTAAATCCCGTGCCGCGGTGGCATTTGAAGCCAACAAGCCGCTTGAAATCGTTGAAGTGGATGTGGCTCCGCCGCAGGAAGGTGAAGTGCTGGTGCGCATTGTTGCCACCGGTGTTTGCCACACCGACGCCTACACCCTGTCTGGCGCTGACCCAGAGGGCCTGTTTCCGACGATCCTCGGTCATGAGGGTGGCGGTATTGTCGAAGCCGTTGGGCCAGGCGTTAAAGGCCTGGAAGTCGGCGATCATGTCATCCCGCTATATACCGCCGAATGCGGCGAGTGCAAATTCTGCACCTCCGGCAAGACCAACCTCTGTGGCGCCGTTCGTGCGACCCAGGGCAAGGGCGTGATGCCGGATGGCACCTCGCGCTTCTCCTACAAGGGCCAGCCGCTGTATCACTACATGGGCTGCTCGACATTCTCCGAGTACACCGTGCTGCCGGAGATCTCCCTGGCCAAGATTCCCAAGGAAGCACCGTTGGACAAGGTCTGTTTGCTCGGCTGTGGCGTCACCACAGGTATTGGCGCCGTGATGAATACCGCCAAAGTGGAAGAAGGAGCAACGGTGGCTATCTTTGGTCTGGGCGGTATCGGCCTGGCCGCGATCATCGGTGCAACCATGGCCAAGGCCAGCCGCATCATCGCTATTGATATCAACCCGGGCAAGTTCGACATTGCCAAACAGCTGGGTGCGACGGATGTGGTCAACCCCAACGATTACGACAAGCCGATCCAGGAGGTCATCATCGAGATGACCGATGGCGGCGTGGACTATTCCTTCGAGTGCATTGGTAACGTAAAAGTGATGCGAGCGGCCCTGGAATGCTGCCACAAGGGTTGGGGCGAATCCGTCATCATCGGCGTGGCCGGTGCCGGCGAGGAAATCAGCACTCGACCGTTCCAGCTGGTCACCGGCCGGGTCTGGAAAGGCTCAGCGTTTGGCGGCGTGAAAGGCCGTACCGAGCTTCCGGGCTACGTGGAAAAAGCCGAGAAGGGCGAGATTCCGCTGGATGTGTTCATCACCCATAACATGCCACTGGAAGACATCAACGAGGCCTTCGAGCTGATGCATGAGGGTAAGAGCATCCGGACGGTTATTCATTTTTGATGTGACGAGGCTGATCGGGTGTGGACGGTATTGGCCACACCCGATCAGCGATCGGTAAGCTTAAGCTCAATCCGCCGGTTCTTCTGCAAGGCCTCCGGGCTGGTGCCCTCAGCCACCGGGAAGAATTCCCCGAAGCCGGCGGCCACCATGCGCCGCTGGGGGACACCCTGGGCCGCCAGATACCGGACGACCGCCACCGCACGGGCTGTCGACAGCTCCCAGTTGGAAGGGAATTTCAGGGTATTGATGGGCACGATGTCTGTGTGCCCGTCGATGCGCAGAATCCAGTCGACGTCTTCCGGAATCTTGCGGGCGACATCCAGCAATACCTCGGCAAGTTTGTCCAGTTCTCGCATGCCAGCCACGCCCAGCTCCGCCGAGCCAGAGGCAAACAGCAACTCCGAGGGCAGCAGGAAGCGATCACCCACCACCCGGATGTTCTCGTTGCCGGCAAGGATGTCCCGCAACCGGGCGAAAAACTCGGACTGGTAGCGTTCAAGCTGATTGACCCGCTCTGCCAGCAGTGTATTCAGTCGTTGGCTGACGTTTGCAAGCTCCTCTTCTTTTTCCGCGGTCATCTGTTTCTGGAGCTTCAGGGCCGCAGCAATCTGCCGTAACTGTTCCCGGAGTGATGCAATCTGGTTGGACAGGCGCAGGATCATGGCCTGCTGGCTGGCCGAGATGTCCTCTTTTTCGCCAATGGTTTCCTCCATGCTCGCCAGTCGCTCGGCCTGGGCCTCTGCGGTTGCTGTCTGCGACATCAGCTGTTCCCGGGTGGCTTCCAGTCGGCTCAGGCTGGCACTGTACTGGTCCTGGAGACTGGCCATCTGCTCTTCCAGGGCTTCTGCCTTGTCCTGTTCCAGGCCTAGCAACTGGGAAAGCTCGGTCAGTTGAGCGTTCAGACGGGCCAGCTGGGTGTCCCGGTCAGACAGCGTCTGGGAAAGATAAAGCTGGCTCACCACGTAGACCAGCAACATGAAGATCACCAGCATCAGCAATGCCGACAGGGCGTCGACATAGCCTGGCCAGACGTTGATGTTACTGCGACTACGGCGTTTGGATCCGATCATGACAGGTCTTTCTCGTCATCCACGCGATCCACCAGATTGGTCACGCCCGTCAGCCATTCCTCCAGCCCGTCGTAGAAGCGGTTCTGGGCGTGGCCGGCCTGGATATCCAGAAAACCGAGAATCAGCGAGCCACCAAGGCCGAGGAGGGAGGAGCTGAATGCCGTGCCCATACCCTGAAGGGGAGTCAGAAGGCCTTGCTGGAGTTCCGCAAAGACCTTGCCGAAATCTTCCTGTCCCATATCGAGGCCGGTGATCACCTGGCCCACCGAGTTGATGGTGCCGAGCAGGCCCCAGAAGGTACCCAGCAGGCCGAGGAATACCAGCAGGCTAATGAAATAGCGGGTGATTTCGCGCTGCTCGTCCATCCGGGAATGAATGCCATCCAGCACGGTGCGCAGGGACAGGGTAGACAGGGTAAAGCGGTCCTTGGTGGCGTCCTCGCCGAGCTGTCTGGCCAGCGGTTTCAGCAACCGCGGTTCCTGGACAACGGAAAGCCCGGCATGGCCGGTACGGAACTGGGCAATCCATTTAAGTTCCGGAAACAGCACGAACACCTGCCGGTAGGTAAGGCCAATGCCAATGATCAGAACACCGACGATCAGAAGATTGAATACCCAGTTGGCCATGAAGGCCGAGATCAGCGGTTTGTGGATGAGGGCGCCCACAATCACGACAACGCCCAGGAAAAGCGTCATCCAGAAAAGCGTGTGTTTTGGATTGCTCATAGCGATGGCTAGCCTTTTGAGATATTCCTCAAAACGTTAGCACAGATAGGAGAGGAAATTGGGGTCAGATGAAAATTTCATCTGACCCCGGGGTTACGAGAAATTCAGGCTTCCTGGAGAGCCTGCACCACGGCCTTGGCCGCGCCTTCGGAGGACGCCGGGTTCTGCCCGGTAATGAGCTTGCCATCCACCACGATGTGCGGGGCCCAGTCGTCACCTCGGGTGTAGGTGGCTGTGTTTTCCTTGAGCATGTCCTCCAGCAGGAAAGGGACCACACTGCTCAGGCCCACGGCCTCTTCCTCACTGTTGGTGAAGCCGGTCACTTCGCGGCCACCGACAATGTTCTGGCCAGGCTTCACTTCCACGTTCTTGAACACGGCAGGTGCGTGGCAAACGGCGCCAATGACCTTGTCCTGTTCATAGGCGGTCTTGATCAGGGCAATGGACTTGTCGTCGTTAACCAGATCCCACAGCGGGCCGTGACCACCCGGATAGAAAATCGCGTCGTAGTCGTTCATGTCCACATCGCTCAGCTTCCTGGTGCTGGCCAGGGATTCCTTGGCGTGGGCGTCTTCCTGGAATCGGCGGGTGGTTTCAGTGAGGGCCTCTTCCGCCTCGCTGTTGGGGTCCACGGGCGGCTGGCCACCTTTGGGCGAGGCAATGGTGATGTCGGCACCAGCATCCCGAAAAACATAGTAGGGTGCGGTGAACTCCTCGAGCCAGAAGCCGGTCTTGTGGCCGGTGTCGCCCATCTGGTCATGGGAGGTGAGAACCATCAGAATCTTCATAGTGTCCGTCCTTTTCGTTGACGAATGAATGGCACTTCTTGACTGGTCTGTGGAGAAATCTTGTGCCGCCGGTGACTGAATTCAACCATCGTTACGTAAATCAGGCATCCGCGGATCTTGAACCGTCTATACTTCAGACACATAAAACACCTGAAAGACCGGGCAAATGCACACAGGCAAGGACGACAGGCATGCGAGTATTCATAGCCGCTCTGGTGATGGCGTTGGCGTTTTCCGCCACGGCCGGGCAGGGCACCGAGACGGTTGAGCAGCTGACGGTAACGGTGGGCGCCAACCATGCGCCGCCGTACCGCATCATTGAAGGTGGCGCGAGAACCGGGCTGTACGTGGAAATCTTTGAGGAAGTTGCCGATCGCCTGGGCTGGAAGGTGCATTACCGTGAGGCGCCGTTTCGGCGGGTGCTGAGGATGGTTCAGCAGGGCCAGGTGGATGTCATGCTCGGCCCGATTGAGACTGAGGACAGAGCAGAGCTGATGGAGTTTGTCGCGCCTGCGTTCCCGCCCGAGCGACGGCTGTTTTTTTATCTGGATGAGCAACACAGGATCGAGCGCTATTCGGACCTGTATGGTCGGGCCGTTGGTGTTCTTGAGGGTGCGTCTTACTTTCACCGCTTCGATAATGACCAGGAACTGCTGAAAGAACCGGCGCCCCGTTACGAAAACCTGATGCTGATGATGCAGAAAGGTCGGGTGGACGTGGTGATAGCTCCGGAGCTGGTGGGGCTTTATGTAATCGAGAAACTGGGGGTGGATGCAAAGATTTCGCCGTTCTTCGTACCCGGCGAGCGCTCGTACATCGCGGTGGCAAAAAGCTCGCCGGTTCTGGAGTACGCGGACGATATCCGCGCGGCGCTGAAACTGATTGAAATGGAAGGTATACATGAAGATCTGGTGCTGAAGTACCTGGGCAGAGGCAGGGAATGATTCCAGAACCCTCGGACCTCTGGTTCCTGCCCCTGGGCGGCACCGGCGAAATCGGTATGAACCTCAATCTTTACGGTCACGATGGCGCCTGGCTGATGGTGGATTGTGGCGTCACCTTTCCGAAGCCCGGCCGTATTGCTGCTGATGGCACCGTGCATCACCGGGGCGAACCGCCAGTGCAGATGGCGGACCCGGCCTTCATTGCCGACCGCCGCGACCGGCTGGCGGGGCTGGTCATCACCCACGCCCATGAAGACCATGTGGGGGCAGTGCCTTACCTCTGGCCCCTGCTGCAGTGCCCGATATACACCAGCCGGTTCACTGCTGAAATTCTGCGCCGAAAACTGGCGGAGTTCGACCTGCTGCACCGGGTACCGATCATCGTGGTAGAGGCAGGCCAGAGCAGACAGGTCGGACCGTTCAGTGTCCAGTGGCTGGCACTGACGCACTCCATTCCCGACCCGAACGCCCTGATGATCCGCACCGCAGCCGGCAACATTTTTCACAGTGGTGACTGGAAACTGGATGACCAGCCCCTGGTGGGCCATGGTTATTCGGCAAAAACCTTTACCGACCTGGCGGACGAGGGCGTGCAGGCCATGGTCTGCGACTCCACCAACGCCACCGTGTCTGGCCATTCGCTGTCCGAGGCGGCCTTGCATGCCGGGTTGCTGCAGGCGGTCCGTTCCGCCACAGGGCGTGTGGTCGTGACCTGTTTTGGAAGTAACGTTGCCCGCCTGCATACCCTGGCCTCAATTGCGAAGGAAACCGGGCGCTACATGGGTCTTCTGGGTCGTTCGCTGATCAATATGAGTGGTGCAGCGAAGGCGGCCGGTTTGTGGGCTTCGGCCGATCAGTTGATCAACCCTTCCCATCTTGGCTATCTGCCCCGGAACGAGGTGCTAGCTGTAGCCACCGGCAGCCAGGGTGAGCCCAGAGCGGCCTTGCGCCGTCTGGCGACTGGCACGCATCCGGATTTCGAGCTTGAAGCCGGCGATACCGTGATCTTCAGCGCCCGTGCCATTCCCGGCAACGAGGAAGCCATCGGGGCATTGGTCGCCCGCCTGAAAGAGCTGGGCGTCAGGGTGATTACCGCAGAGGACGCGGATTTGCCGATTCATGCTTCCGGTCATCCTGCCCAGGAAGAACTGGAGCAGATGTACAAGTGGGTGAAGCCCGCCATTGCCATTCCGGTTCACGGCGAGGCCGAACACATGGAAACACACGCCGACATAGCCAAGACAACCGGTGTTCCCCGTGCCATGGTAGGCCGAAACGGCGATCTGTTCATGATTCGGCCTGTGCCGGGCATCCGTCGCCAGATTGCGGAAACCGGCCGTCTGGGTTGGCAAAAAGAAGCTCTTGTCAGAGTTGAGTGAGTGCTGGCAAAAATCTGCGCTCGGGGCTTGGTCGTTCGCATCCTATCTGTATAAACTGAGTGCCTTGCGTTTTCCACCTTCAAACAACATCGAGAGCAGTTCCTCTATGGCGATCTGGACCAGCACCCCAAACCTTGAGCACCTTGCCAAAGCCAGCGAAAACACCGCAGTCAGCTACATGGGTATTGAATACCTCGAGATTGGTGACGACTATGTCAAAGGTCGCATGCCCGTTGATGAACGCACGGTCCAGCCTTTTGGCATTCTCCATGGTGGCTCATCCGTGCTTTTGGCGGAAACCCTGGGCAGTATGGCGGCCAATTGCTGCCTGAAAGACCCGGAGACAGTTGCGGTCGGGCTGGATATCAACGCCAACCACATTCGCCCCGTCACCAAAGGCTGGGTCTATGGCACGGCAAAGCCCATTCATATTGGCAGTGCGACCCAGGTCTGGGAGATTCTGCTGGAGAACGAAGAAGGCAAGACCACCTGTATTTCCCGGTTGACCATGGCGGTAACCAAACGGCCGGGCTGAGTGAGACTGTTCAGAGTTCAGGGCTGTTCGGATGGCGCATCCGGCTTCCTGGTCACGATCAGCCCCTGATCCACAAACTCCTGTAGAACGATGTCGTAGGTGCCGTCCGGGACCTCGTGGGCGATGTGATAGGGTGCGCCTGCGGCATCATCCGGTGAGGCTTTCAGATCGATAGAGCGAAAACGGACCAGAGGGCGTTTGTCGATGTCCCGGACCAGCAAGACTTTGGGTCTGAGTTTGTGGGTCGGGTAGCTTTCCACAACGATCCCCACCTCTCCATTGACCATCTCGACAATTGAGCCGGGCGGGTAGACCCCGATCATCTGGATAAAGGCATCCGCCAGTTCCTCATCAAACTGGGTGCCACGGTGCTTGTGAATGATATCCAGGGCCTGCATGGAGGCCCGCCCACTGTCATAGACCCGGTTACTGGTGATGGCATCGTAGGTATCCACCAGCCCGATGATCTTGGCAAAGTAGGGAATCTGTTGCGCCTGAAGGGCCCGGGGATAGCCGGAGCCATCCATCCGCTCATGGTGGCTGAACGCCACATCCACCGCGGTATTGAGTGAGTTGCTGGTGCCCATCAGGATGGTTCGACCGTGGGTAGTGTGCTGGCGCATGACATCGAACTCTTTTGGCGTCAGCGCGCCCGGCTTGTTGAGGATGTCATCGGGAATCCGGGTTTTACCCACATCGTGCAGTAAGCCACAGAGCGCCAGGTTGCGGATCTCGCCTTCCAATAAACCCAGGTGTTTACCGAATGCTGCGGCCAGAATAGACACGTTTATGCAGTGTTCCGCCGTGTATTCGTCCTGGTGTTTGATCTTGGTGAGCAATAACAGTGCGTTTTCATTGCGAAGCACGCTTTCCACGCAGCTGTTCACAACGGTGCGCGCATTGTTCAGATCCAGCGTACGGCCCACTCTGAGGCCAGACATGATCGACTTGGCCGTCTTTTGCGCCTCCTCAAAACGGATAACCGCTGTTGCCATTTCCTGGCCGGCATCCACTTTGTTGATGTAGGTGACACGTTTGCGCGGCGGCACGGCATTGGCTGTCTTTTTGGCAGGTGCGGGGGCGGTTTTCCGGCTGAACAGTCGCTTGAGGCCAGACGCCTTCGGTGGGTTTTTCTCAGGTTTTGCCCGGGGGGCGCTCCTGACACGGCCTTCAATCACCACGAACTCGCACTGGGCCCGCAACGCATCAATCTCGGACTGACTCCGAATCACAAAGCCCTGAAGCAGGAAGTTGGTATCTTCCCAGGGGCGGTCCAGGCGGATGACATGCATACCAATGGCAAGTTCTGACACGTCGACCTGGCTTTCAACAATTTCCTGATGCGGTGCACTCATAGGCTGATCCTGAATCCCTGGAGCCCTATTTTGAGGCAAAAACCTGTTAACAGGATGGACCTGATTGCAAAATCTGGTCAAATAATGTTCATTCAATGTGTTGCTGACGGATTTTAGTGAGCTCTCCTCCGTGTGGCGGAGATGCTCTGAGGATCTTCTGCCATGGCAGACCATCGATCGTTCCACCTATGGTGGCTGGCACTTGCCGCCGGACTGCTGCCCCTGCTCACTATCCACGCTACGTTCGCGATCTCTGTGCTGGAGGGGCATGTGGAACTGTGCATGCCCTATTGGGACAGCTGCACCAGCATCAGCCGAACCGGTCGCTACGGAACCTCCTATTTCATTTTCAAGGGCACCATGCTGCCGGCAGCGTTGCTGGGGATTCTGTTCTGGTGGCTCAACAGCCGTTGGCTGAGGCAGTTGGGGGTTCATTCGTCCGGTGTTGCCTGGATTCCCTGGCTGGGATTGGTGGCCAGTGTGGCACTCGGCGCCTATACCATGGCCCTGGGGCACGAGGGGGATGGCTTCAATCTGATTCGCCGAATTGGTGTGGTGTTGTATTTTTCGCTCACCTTCATCTGTGAACTGCTGGTCAGTGCCGGTCTGCGCAGCCATCCGCTTTGGAAACACACCGGTATGAGGCTGCTGAACCTGTGCCAGATCACTCTGGGGGTCGGTATCCTGTCTGTCACTCTTGAGGGTGTGTTGCCGGCGTTCCATGACACCAGGGAAGATGCCTTTGAATGGATTCTCGCCCTTCTGATCAATCTCCACGCGCTGTGGCTGGCCTTTCTCTGGCGCAAGAACCGGTTCCGGGTTCGGCTCTGGGTTGGCTAGGCGCACTGGGAGACACAGGCACGCCTGCTGAAGAGCTTCTATACTCGTTAAAGGAACGTATTGAAAGGCAACTGCCTCGATCGCTAGGTTGTACCAAAGCAGACGATTTCTGGCTTGCAGAGGAGACCATCTCATGGCGAAAAAGAGCAGTAATCAGCCACGTAACGTGGCACAGAAGCTGATTGAATCCCACCTCCTGTCCGGAAAGATGGTCGAAGGCGACGAAATTGGTCTGAAGATTGATCAGACCCTGACCCAGGATGCCACCGGCACCCTGGTCATGCTGGAACTGGAAGCCATGGGGCTGGACCAGGTCAAGACCGAACTTTCCGCCCAGTACGTTGACCACAACCTGCTACAGACAGACAACCGCAACCCGGATGATCACCTGTTCCTGCGCAGTGCCTGCGAGAAGTTCGGCGTGTGGTTCAGCCCGCCAGGCTCGGGTGTCAGTCACCCGGTTCATATGGAACGTTTCGGTAAACCCGGCAAGACCATAATCGGCTCCGACAGCCACACCTGCGCTGCCGGCTCCCTGGGGATGCTGGCGATGGGGGCCGGGGGACTGGCGGTTGCCATGGCCATGACCGGCGAACCTTTCTACCTCAAGATGCCAAAGATCATGGGGGTGAAATTGACCGGCCGGCTGCCGGACTGGGTAAGCGCCAAAGACGTGATCCTCGAAATGCTGCGGCGCCACGGCGTTAAAGGCGGCTCCGGCCGGATCATCGAGTATTACGGTCCGGGGCTGAAGGCGCTGAGCGCCATGGATCGCCATGTGATCGCCAACATGGGCCAGGAAATGGGTCATACCGCCACGGTGTTCCCCGCTGACGACGCCGTGCGGGACTTTCTGGAGCAGCAACAGAGGGGAGACGACTTCCAGACACTCGAGGCTGACCGTGGCGCCAGCTATGACGAGTACGACGAAATCGATCTGGGCAAGTTGGAACCGCTGATCGCTCTGCCCAGTAGTCCTGGCAAGGTGGTGCCGGTCCGGGAGGTTGCCGGTGAATCCATCTATCAGGCCTACATTGGCTCCTCTGCCAATCCCGGCCTCCGGGATTTTGCGGTGCCGGCAATGATGGTCAAAGGACGCCAGACGCACGACCGGGTGTCCTTCGATATCAACCCCACATCCCGGCAGATTCTGGAAAACCTCACCGAGTTGGGACACCTGCGGGATTTGCTGGGTGCCGGCGCCCGTTTGCACCAGACCGGCTGTAACGGTTGTATTGGTATGGGCCAGGCGCCGGCAACGGACCAGATCAGCCTGCGCACGGTACCCCGGAATTTTCCTGGCCGGTCCGGCACGGCCGAGGACAAGGTGTGCCTCTGTAGCCCGGAGACGGCAACCGCCTCAGCCCTGACCGGTGTGATTACCGATCCACGGGACCTGGACATGGATTACCCGGTCTTCGATGCCAGCCGCACGTTCTATGTGGCCGATCGCAACATCCGGCCACCCGCGCAGCATCCGGAACTGACCATGGTGGAGAAAGGACCGAACATCAGCTCGCTGCCACAGTTTGAGGGGCTTTCGGATTCACTGGAACTGCCGGCACTGCTCAAGACCGGGGACGATGTGTCCACGGATGAAATCCTGCCCGCCGGGGCCGATGTTCTGCCCTATCGCAGCAACATTCCGGCCATCAGTGAGTTTACCTTCACCCGGATTGATCCGTCCTATCCGGAGCGCGCCAAGAAATACCGGGACAGCGGCTCGATGATTGTAGGCGGAGAAAACTACGGCCAGGGTTCGAGCCGCGAGCATGCGGCCCTGACACCCCGTTACCTCGGTGTACGGGTGGTTCTCGCCAAAAGCTACGCCCGCATTCACTGGGAGAATCTCTGTAATTTCGGCATATTGCCCCTGAACTTCACTGGCAAAAATGACTACGAAGATATCGAGCAGGGGGACGAATTGGCCCTGGAGGGGCTGCATGAGGCACTGGATTCCGGAAAAGAAATAACCGCCAGGAACAGCCGGACCGGTGAGCGATACAAGCTGGACCACAGCCTCAGCCACCGCCAGATCAGGATGATCCTCAAAGGCGGACTGCTGAACGTAATGCGCGAATCGCTTGCCAGCTAGTCTTGTAATCAGTGATCAGGCCAAGGGAGATTTCAATGACGTCGACCGTAGACCCCGACCGCTTATCGTCTGCTCAGGAACTGGATCAGCTTGTTCAGAAGCTGAAGGCCGGCCTTGAGGGCGACGTATACTTCGATGCCGGTAACCGGGCACTCTACGCCACCGATGCGTCCAACTATCGGCAGGTGCCAATTGGCGTTGTCGCGCCGCGTACCGCGAAGGATGTTGAAACGACCGTCGCCATTGCCGGTGAGTTTAATGCGCCGATTCTGATGCGTGGTGCTGGCACCAGTCTGGCCGGCCAGACCTGCAACGTCGCCATCGTTCTGGATATGTCCCGCTATCTCAACCGGATTACCGAGCTGGATCCCGATACCCGGCTGGCCAGAGTGGAGCCGGGCGTGGTCTGCGACAGTCTGCGCAATGCCGCCGAAGAGTATGGCCTGACCTTTGGGCCGGACCCTTCAACTCATACCCACTGCACCCTGGGCGGCATGATTGGCAATAACTCCTGCGGTGCCCATTCGGTCATGTCCGGAAAGACCGTGGACAACATCGAAAGCCTCGACGTGCTGACCTGCGATGGCCTTCGACTCACCGTTGGGCCGACGTCTGAAGACGAGTTGGAGCACATCGTGAGAGAAGGTGGCCGTCGAGGGGAAATATACGCGGCGCTTCGCAACCTGCGGGACCGCTATGCCGATGCCATCCGCAACGGTTTTCCTCAGATCCGGAGGCGCGTTTCCGGCTACAACCTGGATGCCCTGCTGCCCGAGAACGGCTTTAACGTCGCCGCCGCCCTGATTGGTACGGAAGGCACCTGCGCGATCACCCTGTCAGCACAGGCTAAGCTGATACCCAGCCCGCCACACCGCACCCTGGTGGTGCTTGGATACGAAGATATCTGCCAGGCGGGCGACCGGGCGCCGGAGGTATTGGCGACCGGCCCCCTGGCACTGGAAGGGATCGACGACCAGATTGTCGCCGACATGCGCAAGAAAGGTATGGGCCTGAAAGCCCTGAAGGGTCTTCCGGATGGGGACGGCTGGCTGCTGGCGGAATACGGCGGAGACAGTGAAGAGCAAGCTCAGGAAAAGGCTCGCAAGGCCATTGAGCAAATCGGCGAACACTGTGTGGATAGCCGGCTGTATACCGACCCCGCCGAGGCCAATCTGGTATGGTCCGTTCGCAAGAGCGGTGCGGCCGCGACCAATGCCCTGCCTGGTGAGCCAGAAACCTACCCCGGCTGGGAAGACGCCGCCGTAGACCCGGCACAGGTGGGCGATTACCTGCGGGATTATCGCAAGCTGCTTGGGCAGTACGGCTACCGCTCCTCGCTGTATGGCCACTTTGGCGATGGCTGTATTCACGGCCGGGTAACCTTCGATATGAGCTCCGCAGAGGGGGTCGCCAAATGGCGGCGCTTCACCGAGGAGGCCGTGGATCTGGTGGTGCGATATGGCGGGTCGCTGTCCGGTGAACACGGCGACGGCCAGGCCCGGGCAGAGTTATGGCCCAGAATGTTCAGCGACGAACTGATGGCTGCCTTCCGGGAGTTCAAGGCCATCTGGGATCCCGAGCACCGGTTGAACCCGCATAAACTGATCGATCCCTACCGGCTGGACGAAAACCTGCGCACAGGTCCGGATCATAACCCGGCAGAGCCGCAGCCACTGTACTTCAGTTTCCACAAGGATGAGGGTAGCTTTGCCGCTGCCGCCGGACGTTGCGTGGGCGTGGGCAAATGTCGCAGCCAGCAGGGTGGCACCATGTGCCCCAGCTACCGGGGCACGATGGAAGAAAAACACAGCACACGGGGCCGCGCCCGCTTGCTCTTCGAGATGCTGGAAGGCGATCCGCTGAGCCCGGTCTGGAACAATGAATCGGTCCACGAAGCCCTGGATCTGTGCCTGGGCTGCAAGGCCTGTAAACACGAGTGTCCGGTGCAGGTGGACATGGCCACTTACAAGGCCGAATTCATGGCCCACTATTATGAGAAGCACCGGCGCCCCCGCCAGGCCTGGGTCATGGGCCGAATTCACGAGTGGTCCCGGCTGGCCGGAACCATGCCCGGAATCTTCAACGGCCTCGCCGCCTTGCCGGGTGTCAGCACTCTGGTACACAAACTGGCGGGCATTGCCCCCGAGCGCACATTGCCCCGATTCTCGCCGCGCCCGTATACCCGCAGCTATCGCACCGAACAGGCGCCCGACCCGGACCGGCCAACGGTGCTGCTGTGGCCTGATACCTTCAGCAACTACCTTGACGCGGGGGCGGCGGAGGCGGCTCATCGTGTGTTGCAGGCCGCCGGGTTCAACGTCCGGCTACCTGGCCAGCCGGTCTGCTGTGGCCGTCCACTGTACGATTATGGCTGGCTGGAACAGGCGCGCGGCCGCCTGGAAAGAACTCTGATAACCCTGGAGCCTGCCATCAATGAGGGCTTGCCAGTTGTCGGCCTGGAACCATCCTGCATGAGTGTGTTCCGTGATGAACTGGCCAACCTGTTCCCGGACGACGACCGGGCCCGGTATCTGGTGGAGAATTCCTGGTTACTTCCCGACTTCCTGGCGTCGCGGAAACGTCTGGCATGGTCGCCGGAGCCGCGGCTTCAGGGCAGTGTTATGGTTCACGGCCATTGTCATCAGAGCGCCTTCGACGGCCTTGATGGGACCCGCGACCTGCTGGCAACGCTGGGTCTCGAGGTCAGTACGCCGGATAACGGCTGTTGCGGCATGGCTGGCGGCTTCGGTTTCGAGGCGGATAAGTACGAGATTTCCAACAGGATTGGTGAATCGGCGCTGTTTCCCCGGGTTCGTGCTACCGCAGAGGACGCCTTTATCGTTTCCGATGGTTTCAGTTGCCGGGAGCAGATTCGCCGGGGGACTGGCCGCAAGGCCCTTCACAGCGCCGAGCTGCTTGCGCTGGCGCTGGATCAGCGTGGTGATGCCTGAGAAGCGTCTTCGCGTTACTGCCCCGGACCCTGATGCGCTTACAGGGAGATCAGGCCGCGAATCAGCGCCGCCGTGCCTGCGATGGCCGCAATGGCCAGAATTACCGGTCGAAGCCCCTCGAAGGGCATGCGGTTGACGAGTTTGCCGGAGAGCCAGAAGCCCAGGAACACTCCCGGGAAGGTAACTGCGAACAGGAACAGCTCCCGGGTGCCCAGGTAGCCTGAGGCAAACAGACCTGACAGGCTGAGGACACTGGCCGCCAGAAAGAACGCGGACATATTGGCCCTGACCAGCGGCCCCTTTTCGTTCTGGTAGATCAACGCGATCGGCGGTCCACCCACAGCGGTGATTGTGCCCATGTAGGTCGAGGCGGCTCCGGCCATCACGCTGTTCCGGTCGTTCAGCGCGGGCTTGAGCCCACCAATACTGAGTGCTACACCGGCGAGAATCAGCACTCCGAAAATCAGTTCGAAGCCTTTTGTGGAGATCACCAGCAACGTCAGTGCTGCCAGAATGGCGCCGGCAACGCCGCCGACGATGGCAAATCGCACTTCCCGGACCTGCAGCGCACCGCGATTGCGTATCAGCATGAAGACGGTGAGCAGCGTGGCATTCAGGATTAACGGTCCCGGGACCAACACCGGGCTGATCAGAAACAGCAACGGCGCAGCCAAGGTGCCAATGCCATAGCCGGCGACGCCTTGCAGACAGGCACCGGCAAGAATGGCAAGGTTGGCCAGAAGAATCTGTAACAGCGATACATCCGTCAAAGGAATTCACCAGGAAGTCAGTGGAGAAGGCCGGAGCAACACCGGTTTGATATTGATACACTGCCGGACTACGAGCATAGTCGAAAAGATTGATCCCCGATGACGCAGCAGCCTGAACACCAAAGTTGCCCTTGTGGCAGCGGCAAATCCTACCTTGAATGCTGCCGGCCCTTCCATCAGGGCGAACCGGCACCATCGCCGGAGGCACTGATGCGGTCCCGTTACGCAGCCTTTGTTCTCAATCTTCCGGATTATCTGCAGACCACGTGGCATCAGAGTACACGACCGGAGACGCTGACACTGGAAGACGCGCCGAACTGGACCGGTTTGCAGATCCTGGACACCAGTGAGTCGGGCGATCGCGGGATGGTTCATTTCCGTGCGCTCTACCGCCTGGGCAAGGGCTGGGGATTTCTCGAGGAAAACTCCGATTTCGTTCGGGAGCAGGGCCGCTGGTATTACCTTCGGGGAGACACCAGCGAGGGCCAGTTGAAGCCCGGTCGTAACGACCCCTGCCCCTGTGGCAGTGGCAGAAAGTACAAGGCCTGCTGCCTGTAGGCGCCAATTACTCGAACGAGGGCAGTTCCGGCTTGGCCACGGGTTTGCCGGCTTCCTGCCAAGCGTCAAATCCGCCGGCGATGGACTGCACATGCATGTAGCCCATTTCCTTCAGGGCTTTTGCGCTCAGGGCCGCCCGGCCTGAGGTTTTGCAGTAGCAGACGATTTTCATGTCGCGATTTTCCAGGGCGGGGTCGTTGCTGAACTTGAATTCCAGCATGCCCCGGGAAATATTGACCGCGCCGGGGATATGACTGATCCGATATTCATCGGGGTCACGCACATCCAGCAGCAGATCGGCATTGGCAATGGCGTCGTCCGCCTGTTCGGGCGGGACTTCCTGAATGTCCTTCTTGGCGGCTTCAACCAGGTCGTGGGCAGTCTTCATGGGGTGTCCTCCCTGCATTCATGGAATAACGTTATAGCTCAGGATAAGGGATGAGGCGGGCCGACGTCACCCTGGATCTACCCACCAAGCGCGGCCTTCGGAGTCATTCAACGCCCTGAGTAAAGGCCTGCCACGAACGTCAAATATTGTAAAAGCTGGTTGGTATCTGACCTCAGGTGAGCCGCTTCTCTGTACTATCCTGCCGGCACGTTCAAGATATTCAACGACACAAGGAAAATCAGGATGTTGAAGGCAGGAAAGGCGTTGTCTTTGGTGTTTGCAGGCGGTTCATTGCTGGCTCTGGCCGGCACGGCGGCTGCGCAGGGAGCCTACGCAGGGATTTCAGTGGGGCAGGCCGAGGTGAGCGACTACTGCGATGGTGTGTCTATCGAGTGCGATGACTCTGCTCTGACAGGGCGCATCTACGCAGGCGGATTTTTTGACGAGTATCTGGCGTTCGAAGGCGGCTATCGCTTCGTTGATGACACCACGATTGAGAACAACACAGCCTCCATCGACGTTGGCTACCATATGTTTGACGGCTCTCTGCTGGTATTCACGCCGGCGCTGGGCCCGGTCCGCCTGTTTGCGAAGGTCGGGGCCCAGTACTGGCGGCAGGAAGGCAAGTTCACAATCAATGGAGTGGGCAGTGCTAGTGATGAAGAAAGCGGTGTTTCTGTCCGTACCGGTGCCGGTGCCACTATCGATATTACCGACACTTTCGGCGTTCGGTTGGAGTGGGATTACCTAACTGACATTGGCGACGACAGCTCTAGCTTGCAGAACCTGAAATCTGATGTTCATGTTTTCTCTGCAGGCCCGGAATTCCGATTCTAAACTCGATGTTATGAAACAACCCATCACCGGCTACCACAAAGACGAGGAAGACCACTGGGTCGCCCAGTTGGCGTGTGGGCACAATCAGCATGTGCGTCACACGCCGCCCTGGGTGAATCGCCCCTGGGTAACGACGGAAGAGGGCCGGGAGTCCATGCTCGGATTTGAGCTTGATTGTCGGAAATGTGAGGAAGGCGCGCCGCCGGACGACCGGCCCTGAGCTATACTTGGTTAAAATTTGACCATGTGATTGGCAAAGGAGTCTGCCATGGTGAAGCGCCTCGTTATCTGTGCCGATGGTACATGGAATCGCCCTGAAGAAGATCTTCAGAAAGATGTTCCCACCAACGTTCTGAGAATGGCCCGGGCCATCCGGCCCCTCGCGGCCGATGGTCTGCCTCAGCATGTGTTTTATGACTGGGGCATCGGTTCCTATCATAATGCCGTCATTGGCGGGGTGACTGGCCAGGGCATTCACAAGAACATCATGGATTCCTACCGCTATATTGTTCAGAATTTCACGCCGGGTACCGACATCTACCTGTTTGGCTTCAGCCGCGGTGCCTACACCGTGCGTTCCCTGTGCGGACTGATCAATAACTGCGGCATTCTCAAGCGGCCCGATGCGCGTCTGATCCAGCAAGCGTTTGAGCATTACAAGAAAACCGGTGCCCCCTGGAAGCCGGCCGGTGCAAAGTCTGTGGAGTTTCGCAATGCCCATAGCCATGACTCCCGGGAGATCCGGTTTGCCGGAGCCTGGGACACCGTGGGCGCACTGGGCGTACCCTTCTCACTGATGGGGCTGTTTGACCGCAAGGACGAGTTCTACGACACCAAACTGGGAAGCAACGTGCGTATCGCCCGCCATGCCCTGGCCATCGACGAGCGCCGTGAGGACTTTGAGCCGACGCTGTGGCAGCCCCGGGATGGGCTGGATCTGGCGCAGGTGTGGTTTGCCGGTTCCCACAGTGATATTGGCGGCGGTTACCCGGCAGACGACCAGGGGCTGCTGGCCTCGGACATCGCCCTGGACTGGATGGTCCAGGAAGCCAGGAGTGCCGGTCTGGATATAGAGGAGCATTTGCCTGCCGACATCCACCCCAGCGCCAGAGCGAGATTGCACAACTCTCGCCGCCATATCTTCCGGTTTTCAACGCCACTGGTTCGAAACCTGAAGCCAGACGCTGTCGAGACCACCATTCACCCGTCCGTGGCCGAGCGCTGGCGGCTGGACCCCGAGTATCGGCCGCCCAATCTGGAACGAATAGGCTTTGCCGGCTAGGCGGCTTTGTTCTTGCCGATGGCGCAGGCGTATTTGCGCTCATAGCGCCTGTCTGCCCAGCGTTCATAGATCCGCGAAGCAACCTGAAAAATCCCGGGCCAGAGCAGGGGCCTGAACAGGAAACCGAAGGGTGTATGGGACCAGGCGCGAACGTTGGCGGGCAGGCCTGTCACCCACTCGCCGGTCCAGGTCATCATGTGAAGCCGTCTGAGCAGGGCTTCATGGCTTGGCAGGTTGGTGCTGCCATCCCGTTGTTCGTGAATGTCCGCGAAAATCAGGTTGCCCCGCTGAAGCTTGCGCAGGCTGCGGATTTCTTTCGCGCAGAGCGGGCACTGTCCGTCGTAAAACCGGGTGTCATAACGGGGCTCCATCGAGTCCTCCAAGGGCCAGAATCTGTTTTCGGGCGTCCGCTTTGCGATTTTCCAGAGTTTGCCGGATGCCGGCCAGCGCCGCGGGAAGAACCTCCGGTGCTGCTTTCTGGAATTGTGTCAGCAGCTCGATCTGAACGTGCAGATCCTGGAAGCGGCCATAGAGCTGTTGCCGTGCCTTAACGGTTTTCAGGCCGCTTTTCCAGGTTTTCGCATCCAGTTCCATCAGGTAGCGGATGCGTTTGAGCTGCTTGCGCAGACGGTGGATATCTTCATCCGGCGAGGTGTGCATCAGCTCGGCGGTGCGCCTGTTGAACTCCTTGATACGACGCTCCACGGCTTTTCGGATGTCTTTGGGGCTGAGAGTTCCGGCCAGTTTGTGAAATCTTCGGGAGTCGATCAGGTTAAGCCAGTCGTCCATGCTGTCCCGGTAGCGCTTGCTGGCCAGCCGCTTCACCAGCTTCTTGTGTTTACCGTCCGCTTCCCATTCGAACCAGACCTGCAGGGCCACCTGAATCTCGCGGTTGTCTCCGCACAGTTCCGGCAGATCCTGCAGGAAAACATGCAGGTCTCGCAGCGGCCCGGTGGCTTTGGCATGGCGCTTCAGGCTTTTCACGGCGTTTGCCAGGGTGCGGTCGCCGGTCACTTCCTGAACCGACTCGGCGATGGCCCGGCTGCGGCGAATAGCGATGCGGTACTGGTGCAGGAATTCGTCGTCCAGGCCCAGAATGACTCCCTGTTCCAGCTGCCTCAGCCGTTTTACCTGGTGACGGAGTGCGTTGGGGATATCTTTGGCCGGGTCTTCGCCATCGGTCCAGGCCTTCTTTTTCAGCTTCCGGGCAAAGTGGTCATAGCTGAAATCCTGGGGTGTCAGCAGGGCCATCAATTTGCCTTTGCCACGGCTAACCTGGTGCCAGTGCCTGACCGGTAGCCGGATGTGCATGAAGCTGGCGGTCGGTAACTGCTCCGGGGCCGGTTTCACCAGCCACTGGGCGAGCTCCAGCAAGGCCGGGTTGTGTCCTACAAGGGTGACCTGGTCCTCGTCGCCCCGTTGCTCCAGCCATGCGAGCAGGCGTCTGAAGTCAAAGGTGTATAGCTCACTTCGGGTATGGCAGTGTTCCGGCAGAATCGTGTCGGGCAGGATACCTTCAAGAGTTGCGAGGGCGCGCCTGGCATCACTGCTGTAGACCTCACCATCGAAGGCGCCGACGGAGTTCAGGGCTTTCCCCAGGGGCGCCAGCTGGCTTTCACCCCGGGCATTGAGGGGGCGTTCTCGATCGCCGAGCGACTCATCGGCCCAGCTGGATTTGGCATGGCGTACCAGAAACAGATGCTTCATTGGCCTACCTTCGTGGTGCTCCTTTAGTCTAAGAAATTCTCAAGACATTTACCTGACTGCCGATACCTTACCTACTGGAAAGCCTATTGCGAATAGCAGTTTAGCCCCGGAAGCGTGGGCGGCGCCACGAGCCCCTGAAACCTGTCTTAACAAACTGGAACAGATCTGGCAGAAGGGTCTGTGGATAATTCGCCATCAGAACAACCCCTTGGGAGCGGCACGATGAAATTTCTGAATCAACTGACAATACGAACGCGCTTGCTGGTGGCAGTACTTGTGCCAGTACTTATTACGGCAGCGACCCTGGCCTGGATTACTGCGAAACAGATTCAGAAAAATGGCGAGGAGGAGCTGGAGCGTCTTGAGGCCAGTCTTCTTGAGGCACGGAAGACCGGCCTGGAAAATATGATCGATGCCGCCAGGGCTGTGGTGCTTGAAGCGAAGAACGATCCGGCCCTGAGTGAGGAAGAGGCCAAGGAGGAAGCTGCAGAGCGTTTGCGTTCAATCCGCTTCGATGAAACCAACTATGTGTTCGCGTATACCCGGGATGTCTACAACCTGGCGTACGCGCCGGACCCATCCAAAGAAGGGCCGACCAACAACCCCACCCTGAAGCGTCTGGTGGGTGATCTGTTCGAGGCAGCCGAGGATGACGGATTCTACGGCTATGAATGGATGAACCCGGCCTCCGGTAATGAAGAGCCGAAGATGTCCTACTCCACCATCATTCCGGATTGGGACTGGATGATCGGTGCCGGCGTGTACATCACCGATATCCAGAAAGAGGTGGCCGCCGCCCGCACGGAAATTGAAGCTGGCATGACAGCGACCCTCGGCTTCATTCTTCTGGTCACGGTGGTGGTTGTAGTGATTGCTCTGTTCATTGGCGTGTTTGTTGGTCGCACGGTGACCCGGCCATTAAAACAGGTCAGCAACATGATGCAGGAAATTGCCGACGGAGAAGGCGATCTGCGCCAGCGCCTGCCGGATGAGGGCAAGGATGAGCTGGCCGAGCTGGGCCGGCGGTTCAACGCCTTTGTGATCAAGATCCAGAACACCATGCGCGAAGTGGGCACCACCACGGATCAGGTAGCCTCGGCTGCAGAAGAGCTGAGCCGGGTGGCCAATGAAACCCGGGCATCGGTGCAGGAGCAGGGCTCGGAGACCGACCAGATTGCCTCGGCTATTAACGAGATGGCTGCGACTATCCAGCAGATTTCCGGCAACGCCAACGAGGTTGAAAGCGCCGCCTCGGATGCCGATCGCATGGCTCGGGAAGGCGGTGAAACGATCAGTAGCGCTCAGGGCGCGGTGAATCAGCTTTCGGAGGAAATTCAGGACACCGCGAAAAGCATCGATTCGCTTGCTGAGAAATCGGACGACATCCAGCAGGTTCTGGACGTTATTCACGCGGTGACCGAGCAAACCAATTTGCTGGCCCTGAACGCGGCGATTGAGGCAGCCCGGGCCGGTGAACATGGGCGCGGGTTCTCGGTAGTGGCCGACGAGGTTCGCCAGCTTGCCAAGCGCAGTGCCGAATCCGCCGACCAGATTCGTGAAATGATTGATGGCTTCGTGTCGGAATCGAAAGCGTCGGTTGAGCGAATGAACAAGTCACGAAAGCGCTCGGGTGAAACGGTTGAGAGAATCAATCACGCAACGGACGCCCTGAAAACCATTGAGACTTCTGTTGGCCAGATCCACGATCAGGTTACCCAGATTGCCACGGCCGCCGAGCAGCAGAGCCAGGTGGCGGAAGAGATTAACCAGAACGTGGTCCGGATCGTGGATGCCGCCCAGCGCAGTGATACCGGTGTGACCCAGACCAACGAAGCGAGCCACGAACTGGCCCGCCTGGGTGAGAGCCTTCGTGAGCTGGTGGGGCAGTTCAAGGTCTGATAGACGCTCACAGTATTTCGCTGCCCCGGCGGCCTCGCCGATTGGCGGAATACTGTCAGCAAGCTATGATGGACCCGGAACGGGAATACTGTTTTTCATACCAACAATAACGGAAGCCAACACAATGACAATCCGGAAATCACTGCTTGCGGCCGTTGCTGCCGCAGCGACAATGTTCAGCGTTTCCTCGGTTGCCGAGGAAAACTTCACTCTGCGTCTTGCGCAAACCTGGGGCCCCAATTCGCCGATTCTCGGGGAAACCGTCCAGCATATGGCCGATATGGCTGAAACCATGTCGGACGGCCGCCTGCAGATCCGCATCGACCCCTCCAACAAGCACAAGGCACCCTTCGGGATTTTTGACCTGGTGCGCAATGGCCAGTACGACATGGGCCATACCGCATCCTATTACTACAAGGGCACCATCCCCAACGCCATGTACTTCACCACGGTGCCGTTTGGCATGATTGCGCCGGAGCAGTACGCCTGGTTCTATCACGGTGGCGGTATGGAACTGATGCAGAAGGTCTATGAGCCATACGGTTTGCTGTCGTTCCCGGGCGGCAATACCGGTAACCAGATGGGCGGCTGGTTCCGGGAAGAGATTAACTCTCTGGAGGATCTGAAGGGCATCAAGATGCGTACTCCCGGCTTTGCCGGCGAGGTGATGGCCGAGTTGGGTGTCGCCGTTACCAATATTCCGCCGGGTGAGCTCTACAGCGCCCTCGAGCGCGGCACCATTGACGCAGTGGAATGGGTTGGTCCGGCGCTGGATTTCCAGATGGGCTTCCATCAGATCGCCAAGTACTATTACTCGGGCTGGCAGGAGCCGGGTGCGGAGGTTCAGTTCCTGGTCAATCAGGAGACCTGGAACAAACTCCCGAAGGATCTTCAGGAGATTCTGAGAATCGCCATGCGCACCGCCGCCTATGACATGTACATCCAGAGCACCCATGCCAGCGGCGTTGCCTGGGATCGCATGAAGGAAGACTATCCGGATGTGACCCACAAGACTTTCCCGCCGGAAGTTATTGACGCTTTGCGCGACGCGACCAACAAGTTGCTGGCCGAGGCGGCCGAGGAAGATGCCCTGGCCAAGGAAATCATCAGCTCCCAGCGCGATTACCTGCAACAGGTTCGCCAGTGGACCAACATCTCGGACAAGGCCTATCTCAACACCGTTGCCGAGTAACGCCTGAACTCAGTGTTGGGCGGCTGAAAGGCCGCCACGCTGAAAAAGGGGCTTCGGGGTAATCCAGACCCGGAGCCCCTTTCTGTTTGTGTCGCTTTCTGGAAAAATAGGCCGCTCATTCTTTGGGCAGCGCCGATGAAACAGACACTGCTATCCCTGAGCAATCTTTCCAAGCAATTCAGTGGTAAAACCGTTCTGGACGGTCTGGATCTGGAGATCTACGACGGCGAGTTCATTACGCTCCTTGGTCCCTCCGGCTGCGGTAAGACCACGCTGCTGCGTCTGATGGCGGGCTTCGAGCATCCGGATGCAGGGTCAATCACCCTGGCGGGGCAGGATCTCACCCACACCTCCCCGGAAAACCGGCCACTGAATACCGTCTTTCAACATTACGCCCTGTTTCCTCATATGTCGGTGTTCGACAACGTCGCTTATGGCCTGAAAATGGAGAAGCGGCCCAAAGACGAAATCCGCCAGCGTGTGGAAGATGCCCTCACCATGGTTCAGCTGCAGGATTTTGCCCGCCGGAAACCCCACCAGCTCTCCGGTGGCCAGCAGCAGCGGGTTGCCATTGCCCGGGCGGTGGTCAAGCGGCCGCGGCTGTTGCTGCTGGATGAACCGCTCTCGGCCTTGGACTACAAGCTGCGCCGAACCATGCAGGTTGAACTCAAGCGCCTCCAGCGGGAGTTGGGCATTACCTTCGTATTCGTTACCCATGATCAGGAAGAAGCCCTGTCCATGTCGGATCGGGTGGTTGTGCTCAAGGACGGTGTGGTGCAGCAACTGGGTACGCCCCGGGAAGTGTATGAGCGCCCGGCGAACCTGTTCACCGCCCGATTTGTGGGCGAGACCAATTTTTTTCCGGGAACGGTGGAATTGGTTCAGGATGGCTCGATCACGGTGGATGTCTTCGGCTTGAAGCGCACGCTGCGCCGCCCGGATTTCCCGGTGAGCGAGGGCCAGCGCCTCCAGGTATTGCTGCGCCCGGAGGATATCCGGGTGCTGGATCCGGCGGACGCCCAGGGCGTGGCGGGGAAAATTGTAGAGCGCAACTACAAGGGCAGCACGCTGGATTCAGTGATTCACCTGGCCGATGGCACCGAGGTTCTGGCCAGTGAGTTTTTTGATGAAGATGACCCGGCGTTCGATTACCGGCTGGGCGAGCCGGTGAAAGTGAGCTGGGTCGATGGCTGGGAATGGCTGCTTCCGGAAGAACCGGGTGTGGACGAGGTGGAAGAGGAACTGTCGGCCGATGCATAGTGTTATGCAGCAGCCCTTCAAAACGGCGGTTCTGATCCTGGTCTGGGGCTGGTTGCTGTTTCTGGTGCTGGCGCCGAACCTTCTGGTGGTGGGTGCCAGTGTCATGACCCGGGACCCGGCCACCTTTCTGTCGCTGCCCCTGAACCTGGACGCCTATCGGCAGCTGTTCGCCCCCCTTTACCTGGAAGTGTTCCTGCACTCGCTGTATATGGCGGCGATGACTACGCTGGTATGCCTGCTGATTGGCTATCCTTTTGCCTGGGCGTTGTCGAAGGTGGCAAAGCAACGGCAACTGGTGCTGATATTCCTGCTGATCGTGCCTTTCTGGACCAATTCCCTGGTGCGCACCTATGCCCTCAAGCTGATTCTCGCCACTAACGGTCTGCTCAACAGTGCGCTGATGTCCATCGGTCTTATCGACGAGCCGCTGCAGTTGCTCTACACCGAAGGTGCCGTGATCATCGGCCTGGTGTACCTGCTGCTGCCGTTCATGATCCTGCCGTTGTATTCGGTGTTTGAGGACCTGAAGCAGGAGTTGCTGCTGGCATCCCACGATCTGGGCGCCGGCCGGCTGTCCACGTTCATACATGTGATTGTGCCGCTCACCCTCCCGGGCGTGCTGGCGGGGGTGATGCTGGTGCTGCTGCCGGCCATGGGGCTGTTCTTTGTGCCTGACATTCTCGGTGGCTCCCGCAACCTGCTGGTGGGCAATGTCATCAAGAATCAGTTCCTCGATGCCCGTAACTGGCCCTTTGGCGCCGCTGCCAGCATTGTCCTGACCATCACCATGGCCTTCCTGATGTTTGCCCATCGGCTCAGCAAACGTCGCCTCGGCGAGGGGGGCGCCTGATGGCCCGCTGGCTCCCCCGAACCTATCTGACCCTGGTTTACCTTCTGCTGTACGTGCCCATCGTGGTGCTGGTGGTGTTCTCGTTCAACGAATCCCGCACCGGCTACAGCTGGGGCGGCTTGAGCCTGCGCTGGTATGATGCACTGTTCAGCAACCGGGCTCTGGTCGGTGCCATGTGGAACTCCCTCTGGCTGGCACTCTCAGCGGCAACTGTCTCTACAGTGATTGGTGCACTCACTGCCCTGGCACTGCACCGGTATCGCTTCCGGGGCAAGAAACTGCTCAACGGCATGCTGTTTGTGGTGATGATGTCGCCGGAGATTGTCCTGGCGATCTCCCTGCTGGCGCTGTTTCTGCTGGTGGGCTTGCAGTTGGGGTATCTGTCCCTGCTGCTGGCCCATGTGACCTTTTGCCTGCCCTTCGTGGTGATTACCGTGATGGCCCGGCTCAGCGGCTTTGATGAGAGCCTGCCGGAAGCCGCCCGGGATCTTGGTGCTTCTGACTTCACCATGACCCGTACCGTGCTGATCCCGGTGATCATGCCGGCGTTACTGGCAGGCTGGCTGCTGGGGTTTACACTGTCTCTGGATGATGTAGTGGTCAGCACCTTTGTGAGTGGCCCGAGCTATGAAATCCTGCCCCTGCGCATCTACTCCATGGTGCGTGTGGGCCTGAAACCCGAGGTGAATGCCCTGGGCACACTGTTGCTGGTGTTTTCACTGGTTATGCTGATGTTGTCTCAATGGATTCTGATAAGGAGCAAACGATGAAGAAACTGGCACTGGCCGGCATGCTGGCCTTGGGATTGGCAGGTTGCAGTTCCGAGGAGCCGCAGGTACTCAATCTCTACAACTGGTCTGAATACATGCCCCAGGAAGTCCTCGACCGCTTTACCGAGGAAACCGGCATACCGGTCGTGTACACCACCTACGACAGCAACGAAGCCATGTACGCCAAGCTGAAACTGCTGGACGAGAGCGCGGCCTATGATCTGGCTGTCCCCTCCACCTACTACGTCAGCAAGATGCGCCAGGAAGATCTGCTGATGCCCATTGATCGCAGCAAGATCGAGGGCTTTGATAACCTGGACCCCGAGCTGACCAACCTCGATATCGATCCGGACAACCAATACAGCGTGCCCTACCTCTGGGGCACCACCGGGCTGGCGGTGGACACCGCCGATGTTCAGGGCGAGCCGGTCAGTGCCTGGGCCGATCTGTGGGACGAGCGTTTCAAGGGCCGGGTGATGCTGACCAACGACATGCGTGAAGTGTTCCACGTGGGTCTTCGAGTGCTGGGTTACTCCGGTAACAGCACCAACCCCGAGGAAATCGAGGCTGCCTATGAAAAGCTCTCCGAACTGATGCCGTCGGTGCGTACGTTCAACTCCGATGCCCCGCGCATGCCATATCTGGAAGGGGAAACCGATGTCGGCATGATCTGGAACGGTGAGGCGGTGATGGCCAAGGAAGTCATGCCCAGCCTGGAATACGTCTATCCGAAGGAGGGCATTATCGCCTGGCTGGACAGTTTTGTGATTCCGAAGAACGCCAAGAACCCGGAAGCGGCGCACAAGTTCATCAGCTTTGTGCTGCAGCCCGAGATTTCCGCGCTGATCAGTGAAGAGATTGGTTATGCCACTCCGAATCTGGTCGCCCGCGACATGCTGCCGGACGAAGTGGCAAACAATCGCGCCAGCTATCCCACCGCAACGGACATGATCAATGCCGAGTTCCAGACCGACATTGGTGATGAAGCGCTGCAGGTGTATGCCAAATACTGGGAGATGCTCAAGTCCGGTCAGTGAGCGGCCCTGAGTGCAATTGAGCAAGGTAGAACGGAGGCCCTGGCCTCCGTTTTTTTGTTCCGGGTTTCACAAAACTGCAATACATGGTCTATAACTTCCTGATAACAAATGGTTAGCAAACTTTCGAACTTACCATGAGAAAAGGAAACGTTATGGCCAGGTCCTCTCGTTCGACACGGAAGCACGCGGTGCTGTTGTCTGCTGCTGTTGCCACAGGCAGCTTTGCCAGCACTATTGAAGCGGAAGAATTGCGGCTGATCACCTGGGGTGGTTATGCCCCGGACGATGTGGTTGCCCAGTTTGAGGAGGAAACCGGGATTGATGTCCAGGTGACGCTCTCCAACAACGAAGACATGATCTCCAAGCTGCGCGCCACCGGTGGTGCCGGCTTTGATCTGGCGCAGCCGAGCCAGGATCGCATTGTCGGCGTCCAGCGCCAGTTCAATATCTACAAGCCCATTGATTTCAGTCGGGTCAATACCGACCAGCTGCAACCGTCGATGGTCAAGGCGACACAGGATTCCACCGAGCTGGATGGCGAATACTACGGTGTGCCGTCAGTCTGGGGCACCAGCGGCCTGATCGTGCACGACTCGGTGGCCGATGTGGTGCAGGATTACACCGACCTGTGTGATCCGGCGGTCGCCGGTGAGGTCAGTTACCGGCTCAAGCGGCCCACCCTGATCGGTTTCGCCTTTGCCATGGGCATGGATCCGTTTGCCGCCTATGACGATCGCGACAAGTACCAGTCCATTCTGGCGAAAGTGGAAGACAAGCTGATCGACTGCAAGGACAACGTCAAAACCTACTGGACCGGCGGCGATCAGTTGCTGGCGCTGCTGCGCACCGGCGAAGTGAAAGCGGCCATGGCCTGGGATGCCGGTGGCTGGAAGCTGAATGCCGAAAATCCTGAGATCCGGTTTGTGGCCCCTGAATCGGGCGCCCTGGGCTGGATCGATACCTTCGCGATTCCCCGTCGCAGTGAAAACGAAGGCGCCGCCTACAAATGGATCAACTTTGTAATGCAGCCGGAAATTGCCGCGAAGATCACCAACGAGTCCGGCAATTTCACGGCCTCCCGAGGTGCGGATGAATACGTGAAGGAGGAATTGCGGGACGCCTACCGCGCCAGCTTCGACGAGTCTGCGATCGAAAACATCAAGTGGTATCCGCCGGTTCCGCCGGGTCTGGAAACCATGGAAGGCCAGGTGCTGGATCGCGTTCAGGCTGCGAACTGATCCCCATGGGAATGGATTCCGACCTTTTCTGCGAGGGTCTGGTCCGCCGCTTTGGCTCTAATGCGGCGGTGGACCATATCTCCCTGGACGTGCCTGCGGGCACGTTTTTCTCGATTCTGGGGCCTTCCGGGTGTGGCAAGACCACGCTCTTGCGGCTGCTGGCGGGCTTTGACCGGCCGGATGAAGGTGATATCCACATCCGGGGCCAGCGCATGAACCAGGTGCCGCCGAACAAACGTCCGGTGAACATGGTGTTCCAGCACCTGGCCCTGTTTCCCACCATGTCGGTAGGTGACAACATCGGTTACGGCCTGAAACGGCGGAAAGTGCCCGTGGCTCAGCGGCGCAAGCGCATCGCCCGGGTGCTGGAGCAGGTGGGCCTGCCGGGGCTTGAAAACCGCGATCCCGGGGAGCTTTCGGGCGGCCAGCGCCAGCGGGTGGCCCTGGCACGCTGTCTGGTGCTGGAGCCGACGCTCCTGCTGCTGGACGAACCCCTCGGCGCTCTGGACCTGAAACTCCGCGAGCAGATGAAGGTGGAGCTCAAGCACCTTCAGAAGCAGTTTGGCACCACCTTCGTGTATATCACCCACGATCAGTCCGAAGCCATGGTGATGTCGGATCAGGTGGCTGTCATGCGCGAAGGCCGCTTTGATCAGGTGGCACCGCCGGAGGAACTCTACCGCGAACCGGCGACACCGTTTGTGGCCGGTTTTGTGGGTGATAACAACCGCCTGGCCGGAGAGCTGGTGGCCGTCCGGGACAATCTGGCGGAACTGCGTCTGGACGACGGCTCACTGGTTCGGGGTCGGGTGGCCTCCGGGGAGTTGGAGATCGGTAGCCGGGCCGGGCTGTATATTCGGCCGGAATCCCTGGTGCTTTCCGGAGATGCACTCACCTCAGGCTTTTCGGCCATGCAGGCGAATGGCCGAACCACTCTGTTCGATGGTGCCAACAGCCGGGTGGAAGCGGAGAACGGTGGCCAGCCGGTGTTTGCCCGGCTGCCCCAGGATGGCTCGGCGCCCAGATTGTCTACCGGCTCGACAATCCGGCTGGCGTGGGATCCGGCGCTGGCCCGGGTTTTCGGAGCGGATAACCTGTGAGGTCCTCTGCCAGTCGCCTGTCCCTCTGGTTGCTGCTGACGCCGTTTCTGTTGTGGATCGTGTTGTTGGTCCTGTTGCCTCATCTGCAGATGCTGCGGGTGTCGTTTCAGGTGCGTGAGAGTTGGGATACCCTGGCCTGGGGCCTGCATCAGTATCAGAATTTCTTTACCGAATCCTATTACTGGCGGACCTTTGTGCGCACCGGGGTTATGTCGCTGTTTACCACTTTCCTGACCCTGATCATTGCCTTCCCCATTGCCTGGTACATCGCCCGGCTCGCCCGTGGCCGTGCCAGGGGCATTCTGTTCATGGCCTGTCTGATTCCTTTCTGGGCCAGTGAGTTGGTGCGAACCTACGGCTGGATGATCCTGCTGCGAGAAAGCGGGGTGTTCAGTTCCTGGCTGCAGGCTCTGGGGTGGGCCGATGGCCCGGTGGAGATGCTCTACAACGATGTCGCGGTGATTATCGGGCTGGTCTATAACGGTCTGCTGTTCATGGTGGTACCGCTGGTAACCACCCTCGATGGCATGGACGAGAACCTGGTGGAAGCCGGTTACGACCTGGGCGGTAGTCACGGTACTGTGTTGCGTGAGATTGTGGTGCCCTGGGCCATGCCGGGGATTGTCTCAGGCTGCATCGTGGTGTTCATGCTCACCCTGGGCAGCTACCTCACGCCGGTGTTGATGGGCGGCAAGGACAGCGCCTGGTTTACCGAGCAGATCTTCACCCAGTTCATTACCCGGTTTAACTGGGAGCAGGGCGCGGCGCTTGGTGTTCTGTTGTTGGTGCTGTCTTCGGTCATTGTCTGGCTCGGTCTGAAAATCTCCGGCCAGTCTTTGCGCAAGGTAATGGGGTGAAGGTGAGGGTGAAGCCATGATCCGTTCCGTACCCCGATCCCGTTTGTTCGATAGCCTCTATCTGGCGTACCTGGTGGCATTTTTCGTCTACCTGGCCTTGCCGCTGCTGGTCACGGCCGTGTTTGCCTTCAACGACGCGCCTTTCCCGTCGCTGCCCTGGAAAGGCTTCACCCTGGACTGGTATTTCGCAGATGGCAGTGAGGGCCGTACCGGCCTGTTCCACGACGACGGGCTGCTTACCGCGCTCTGGGTCAGCGTGAAGATTGCGTTCTGGGTGACCCTGGTCAGCGTGTCCCTCGGGTGCGTAAACGCGGTGCTGTTTGAACGGTTGGAATTCAGGGGCAAGGAGTTCCTGTATCTGCTGATGCTCCTGCCGCTGGTGATTCCCGGCGTTATTCTTGGGGTATCGATTCTGGTCTTTTACAGCGGCATGGCTAACGATCTTTCCGCGGCCTGGGGGATCGAGCTGGATGTGTTCCGGCCCGGGTTGACCCTGGTGGTGATGGGGCAGGTGACCTTCATCGCGACCCTGAGCACCCTGGTGATTGCCGCCCGTTTGCGCAAGTTTGATCCCCAGCTGGAGGAAGCGGCTCTGAATCTGGGTGCGACCCCACTGGTGGCCTGGTTTACCGTTACCCTGCCCTGGCTCCTGCCGTCCATTTTCGGGGCCGCCGCCATGGCGTTCCTGATGTCCTTTGAAAACTTCAATACCACCGTTATGCTGACCGGAAGCGATACGCCGCTGACAGTGGCCCTGTTCAACCGGCTGCGGGAAGGTTCAACGCCCGTGCTCAACGCGGTGGCACTGTTGCTGATGGTGGGCTCGGCACTGCTGGCGTTGCTGGTGATGGGCCGCTCCTCGCGCTGAGTGCGTTCGCCGGGATCACGGGCGCAAATGGGCTTTATTCGGCAGCAAACAGTCGGAGGTTCCATGAAATTTATTTTTGAAGTGCATATCCGGGAAGGGCATACCGCTGAGGAGTACGCGGACGCCTGGGTCCGAGCCAGTGAAATCATCCAGCAGGCGCCGGGAGCCCGGGGAACCGAGTTGCACCGCAAGATTGGCGACCCCAACACCCTGATAGCGATTGCCTCCTGGGAGAGCAAGCAGCAGCGCGACGCCATGGAAGGCCAGCATAATCCCGAGGTGGCGGCTATCATCCGCAGTGCTGCGCCTTTTGTCGATATCAAACCCATTGGTGAGTTTGAAGACCCGGAATGGGTGGTGCCGCCGCAATAACCCGGGGCTCTGGAATTTGAGCGGACTGGCGTATAATCGAGGCTGATTGCCACACAACGCAGGTTACCCCCCACGATGCCACTGATTGGCCTGCTACGCCTGATTACCGCTCTGTTGCTGGCCATGCTGATGCCAGCCCTGGCCCATGGAGCTTCCCAGGCGGTCACTGAGGGGTGGGAATATCGCTGGGGTGACTCAGCCTTTACCCGGGACGGTATCCCCGAGTGGGTGTTGGAGGACGCGCCGGGCGAGTGGCACAGCATAGGTTTTCCCTCAAATCCACCGGGCCGGGAAGGGCGTGAAAACGTCTGGTTCAGGGTTACGCTGCCCGAGGGCGAGTGGCAGGACCCGGTGCTTTACATCTTCAGTGTTGATCTGATCGTCCAGGTCTGGTCCGCGGGCGAGAAAATCTATCAGTACGGCACATTCGATGGCCAGGGGCGTGGCCAGTTCGAAGGCTGGCCGTGGCACGAAATCCGGCTCCCCGAAGGCTATGAAGGCAAGCCCCTGTATTTCCGAGTATTCTCCAATTACACCGATATCGGTCTGTGGGGTGAAGTCTCCATCATGGACCATCCGGATCTGGTGTTGTACATCCTGGAGAACTCTCTGGAAGCCCTGGTCATTGCCGGGTTTGCCACATTGATCGCCTTGTTGGCGATCATCTTTTCTCTGCTGCAGGCGGAAAAGAAAACCTTTGCGAGTATCTCGCTGTTTACTCTCGCTTCGGCATTGATGCTGGTTTCCGAGAGCCAGGCGAGCCTGTTGATAGCCTACAAACCACTTATGTGGGACTACCTGGCGGCCGGTTCCTATTACATGCTGCCGGTCGCCATGGCCTTGCTGCTGGAGCAGTGGCTGGCCAATCATCGACCCTGGCTGATCAACCTGATCTGGAAAATCCATCTGGGGTATCTGGTCGGCGCAATGGTGGGTGCCCTGGCGGGCGTGTTTGACCTGTCTTCGACCTTCCCGCCGTTCGACGCCCTGTTTCTGGTGTCTCTGGTAGCCATCTTCGCGGTGGTAATACGACGCATACGGCGAATGTTGCCGGAGCAGCAGATCCTCCTGCTGGCGTTCGGTTTTTTTTGCGCCTTGCTGATCGTGGATATGGCGGTGGCCCACGGCTTTCTTCCCTGGGGCAGGGTGCCGGTCAGCTGGGGTATGCTGCTATTCTCACTGGCAGTTGTACTGATCTCCCTCTGGCACTATGCAGCTACCCAGGAAGCCCTGAAGCGGTTGAACGTGTCCCTTGAGGCAAAAGTGGCCGAACGGACTGCCAAGGCGGAGGCCCTTGCCCGCCGGGAGCAGGCCCGGGTGCGAATGCTGACCTTCGAGAATGAAAAGAGCCGGATTCTCGGCGATGTGATTGCCCAGCTCCAGGACTGTTTTGGCCTGCAGCAGGCGTTTGGCTTGCTGGCCCGGGTACTGCCGGATCTTTGCAGCCCGCTCAAAGGCGCCTTTTACCAGCGTGGGTCCGGCGAGCGTTATGATCGGGTGGCTATCTGGGGTCACAACGGCTCCTTGCTCTTGCCCGTTGTGCTGGATACCCGCAAGGATTTCCCAAAGCCTTCGACATTGCCACAACTGAAACAGTCGCAGGACCTGGAGGGGGGAGGTGAAAGCCAGGGCAATACCCCCCTGTGTTTCTGGGTCAACGTGGAATCGGCCAGTTCCGGTATTGTCACTGAGGGGATCCTGCTGCTGGAGGGAGACGGGGTTTTTGGCAACGCAGAGAGTGGCTATGGTTCTGCGCGTCTTTTTGCGGCCCTCGACCAGTCGATTCAGAGAATCAGCATTACCCTTTCCAGCATTGCCCTGCGGGAAGAGCTCCAGAAATTCTCCTATGAGGACGCCCTTACCGGGCTCAAGAACCGACGCTACTTTGATGAACTGTTCCAGCACGAGTGCGCTGTTGCCCTGCGCAATGAGCTGTCGCTTTCACTGCTGGTTGTCGATATCGACCACTTCAAGCGCTTCAACGATACCCATGGTCATGAAGCCGGAGACCGGGCCCTCCAGATGGTAGCAAACATCCTCCAGAAGCAGTTCCGGGAAAGTGACATCGTGTGTCGGTATGGTGGTGAGGAATTTGTGGTGATTATGCCGGGTGCCACCATTGAGGCCGCCAGAGACAAGGCTTGCCAGCTTTGTCAGGCGGTCCGGGAAACGCCCCTCGTCTGGGAAGGGCGGAATCTTGGTGTTTTAACGGTCTCGGTGGGTGTGGCTAGCTGGCCAGACAGCAGCGGGAAGCCTGAACAGATTCTGACCCGGGCCGACCAGGCGCTGTATCGCGCCAAGGAAGCCGGCCGTGATCGCGTTGAGGTCTCCGCATAGGACTTTAAACAACCAGCACAGGGCATTTCGCGTTAGACGCTACCCGGTGGGACACGCTGCCCAGGAACATGCCGTCCTTGTCGCTGTGGGTCCCCTTGGTGCCTACCACAATAAGGTCTGCGCCCTTATCCTGGGCAAAGTCGATGATCACTTTCGATGGCCTGCCGGCCTTGACGAAGCCTCTGACGTGGGTGGCGCCGCGTTCCTTGGCCAGCTCCTTGGCATGATTGACCACCTCTTTGGCGTATTCCGACAAGACCTTATCGGGAATATCCATGCCTTCCGGGCGTCCTATCGACAGCGACGCCTCAAACAGGCTGTGATGTTTGTAAACGCAGAGCAGGTAGATCTCCGCGTCGGTCAGTTTCTGCAACTCTATGGCCTTGGTCAGGGCGTCGAACGAGGTCATCGAGCCATCGACTGCCACCAGAATGCGTTTGAACATGTTGCTCTCCTATATGTTCACCCTTCAGGGTGGTCAAATCACCTGAAGGCCATATCGCGCAGGAACAGGGCAATCTGGGGGAAAGTGATGAGCAGTCCCGCAGCCGCCACCAGCATAAAGATAAACGGTGGAGTACCCCGGATAACTTCAAGGTAGGGCCGCTTGAAGATCGCAATGGCCGTGAATATGTCACAACCAAACGGAGGTGTGGCCGACCCTATGGCCACCTGCAGGGTTATGAGTACACCCACCAGCACCGGGTCAAGCCCTGTGGCCTCAATCGCGGGCGTAAAGATGGGAGTCAGTACCAGAATTACCACGATCGGATCGACAAACATACAGGCGATGAAGAAGGCGATACAGATGGTGATCATAACGCCAACCGGGCCCATATCACTGACGCCGACCGAGTCGAGAATGGCCTGGGGAATCTGGGCGAAAGAAATAATCCAGGAGAACCCGGTACCGACGGCCACCAGGATAAACACCACAGCGGTGATCAGGCCGGTAGACTTGGCTATCCGGTAGATGTCCGGCAGCTTGAGTGACCGGAAGACGACGAACTCCAGCAGGAAGGCATAGAGGACGCACACCGCTGCGGCTTCAGTGGGGCTGAAGATGCCGCCATAAATACCACCGACAATGATGACCGGGAAAAACAGCGGCCACAGGGCTTCGCGCACGGCGGTACCTCGCTGGCGCCAGGTGGACTTGTCCTCGGTAGGCAGCTTGTTGATGTGAGCGTAGATCAGGCAGTAGATCGAAAACATGGCCAGTATCATGACGCCCGGCCCGATGCCGGCAATGAACAGTTCGGCAATGGAGGTTTCCGAGATAACCCCGTAAATAATGAAACCAATACTGGGGGGGATCAGGAAAGCAATGTCACTGGAGTTGATAATCAGGGCGAGCGAGAAGGAGTCGGAATAGCCGGCCTTGAGCAGTTTGGGGCGCAGTGGCGAGCCAACCGCCACAACGGTTGCCTGGGTCGACCCGGACACGGCACCGAACAGGGTGCAGGAGGTTGCGGTACTGATGGCCAGCCCGCCTTTGACGTGGCCAATAAACGCCATGACCATGTTGATCAGCCGGTCTGCTGAGTGACCGCGGGTCATGATGTCTGCCGCCAGGATAAACATTGGAACCGCAATCAGGGAGGCCGGACGAATACCCGCCATCATCTGCTGGATGAAGGTTCCCATCTGCCCGAAGCCATCGAACATCATTACGAAGCCAACAACAGCACCGGCGATCAAAGGCACCATCATCGGGAAGCCCAGCAGCAGCAGCCCGATCATGATCACCATCATTATAGTTGCCATGAATTCTTCCTTTTTTTAGCGCAGCTTCTAAGGGTCAGACTTCGGATTCAGTATCCGCGTAGCCATCAACCACACCGGTGGAAAGATACACATCCTTGCTGGTGAAGTTTTTGATAGCCGTGAGGAAATACTGAATACCGGTAATGGCAAAGCCAACTGGTGCCCAGACGTAAATCCACCAGATTTCAAACCCGAGCGCCGGCAGTATTCTGCCCCGGCTGTAAAGTGTCTCGATATAAAAATAAGAGTGGTAGCACAGGAAGAACATAAACGCCGAGGTAACCAGGGCTATGAAGATCATGAGCACCTTCCGGCCCTTGGGAGGGATGGCATCGTAGATCGCAGACATCCGGATATGGCGACCGTGGCGGGCCGCATAGCCAATACCCGCAAAGGTGATCAGGATGATCAGTATCCGGTTGACCTCGCCAGACCAGAACATACCCTCACCGAGCACATAGCGGGCAACCACATTCACACAGGTGTTAATCGCCATGAGGATCACGCCCATGGCAAGCATGACTGCCTCAAGTTTGCTGATGAAGACGTCAATGGTTCCCAGGAACCCGGGCAGGCCGGACTCAAAGGTGCCGGTGTCGTCTTCTAGATCCGGGGAATTCTCAGGCATGGGAACACTCCACAGCTTTCCTCCCCACCGATAGAGGGGTTCCCGGCGGGGCGGGGGTTATATGCAATTCCCCCGCCGGGAAACCGGCGGGGGCGTTCCTGCATTATTTGTCGCTCTGAACTTCCTTGAGGTCTTCCTCGAACTGGTTAAGCAGCTCCTTGCCGGACTCGCCAGTCATCTCAATGTATTTTTCCTTGACCTGCGGTGCGCGGGCCTGGAATTTGTCAATCTGCTCTTCATCCAGGCGGGTAACGGTGCATTTGTCACAGGCTTTCTTGATCTTGGCCAGGGCATCGTCTGCCAGGCCGTCAATGTGTTTGATGATCTCTTCGAAGGCGTAGTCAGCAGCATCCTGAACCACCTTCTGGTCTTCGCTGGACAGCCCGTTATAGAAATCGAGGTTAGCCATCATCGCGGTGGTGAACCAGCCATGACTGGTGAAGGTCAGGTGCGGAGACACTTCGTACAGGCCGCCGGACTCGATCCAGAAAATCGGGTTCTCCTGGCCCTGGATCATGTTGGTCTGCAGAGCGCCATAAACCTCGCCCCATGGCAGTGGTGTCGGTGTTGCGCCGAACGCTTCATAGGTTGCAGACAGCAGCGGATTGGTCATAACCCGGATCTTCTTGTTGTTGAAGTCCGACGGGCTGGTAATCGGCTCGTTTGCGGTCACCACCATCTCGCCTTCCGGGTACATCTGCAGAAGCTTGAGCCCGTGCTTAGCATAGAGCTCCGGGAACATCTTGTTGATGGCTTCGCTTTCACGGAAGAATTCGATAACCGTATCCATGTTGGTGGGCATCAGATACGGGATGAAGAAGATCTGGGCTTCCGGGATCAGAGAGCCGGTGAAGCCTGGCGACTGGTTCACGAATTCCAGGATGCCGGAGAGGGTCTGTTCCATGATGTCGTCGGACTCACCCAGCTCGCCGAAACGGTAAACCTGAACCGTGTGGTCAGAATTCTTCTCGACGTAGTCCTTGAAATCATGGGCGAAGACGTCCTGGACATCGCCTTCGTATTCCTCGTGGGCGTAACGCCAGGTGTCTGCGTTTACAGAGTTGGCTGCGGTCATGGCCGCGAACGCGAACGCTGAAATTCCGGCCAGTTTTTTGAACTTGCTCATGCTGCTCATCGGGTTTTCTCCGTTCGTTATTTTACCGAAATGTATTGTTACATTATTAAAGACTGGCAAAACAAAGTGGTTTTCGCAAGAAAATGGCCAAAACAATCATTTCTTCGGAGGTGGTTGTCCCGATTTTGCAAGTTCATGAAATCACGGTTGATTAATATCGGAAAGGCAGGTTTGGATGAGTTCCCGGAACTCGCCGACGACCCGGTCAAGGCTGTTTTCCAACCTGTGACCATCGGGCAGGACCAGTATCGGAAGGCCCTGTCCACGGGCCAGATCAAGCACCGGGACAACCGGCACGACGTCGTCATCCCAGCCGTGAATGATCTGGCTGTGGCGTGCCCGGATAACCGGACTGGATTGAGGGTATCCGGCCATGGCCAGCGCGGGCGCCAGCATAAAAGCAGCCGAGAACCGGGGTTTCCGAGCAGGTCTGGGCGCACACCCAGCCGCCCATGCTGGAGCCGGCCAGAATGGTTTTCGCCGGATCGGCACCATGCTGAGCCATAGCCTGGTGCATCTGCGCCAGGCGGGCGGCGGGATCTCTGGTGCTGCGATGGTCAATCGCATGAGCCTGAACGTTCGGGAAGGTTTCGGCCTCGGCCTTCATAGCCTGGATCTTGGTGCCGCCAGGTCCGCTTTCCAGACCATGGGAGAGAAAGACGTGAATCAGGGGGGCTGTCATGGGTTTTGCTCTCTGGTGGATGCCAGGATGTCGAGGGCATGCCGGCGCTTTCCGGGATCATAGATGTCCACGGTGAACATCAGTTCGTCCACCTCAACGCTCGAAAGAATCTGCTCCAGCTGCCGCCGGATGGTATCCGCATCGCCCAGTAACTGGAGCCCGAGAAAATCCTTGACGCTGGCTTTCTCGCCGGCGTTCCACAATCCCTCCATTGTCTCCACGGGAGGTTTCATCCAGAGCGGCTGGCCACGGAACAGCGCGAGAATGCGCTGGTAACTGGTTGTGGCCAGATGCTCGGCTTCCTGCACTGAATCGGCCGGAACGGCTGGCAGGGCGAGCATGGCATAAGGCCTTTTGAGTTGTTCCGAAGGCTGGAAATTATCGCGATAGACTTTCAGGGCTTCCCGATACAGCCTGGGCGCGAAATGCCCGGCAAAGGCATAGGGCAGGCCGCGCATGGCGGCAAGCTGGGCGCTGTAGAGACTTGAGCCCAGCAGCCAGAGCGGCACGTTGGTGCCGGCGCCGGGTATAGCCTTCACGGGCTGGCCTGGCTGAAGAGGGCCGAGCAGGGACTGCAATCGGGCGACATCTTCCGGAAACTGCTCTGCACCCAGGCCATCGCGCCTCAAGGCCCTGGCGGTTACCGGGTCAGTGCCCGGTGCGCGGCCCAGCCCAAGATCAATCCGTCCGGGATAAAGACTCTCCAGCGTTCCGAACTGCTCGGCGATGACCAGTGGCGGGTGGTTTGGGAGCATGACGCCGCCGGAACCGACGCGGATGGCTTCTGTTTTGCCCGCGATATGCCCAATCAGAACCGAGGTGGCAGAGCTGCTGATGCCTTCCATGTTGTGGTGCTCGGCCAGCCAGAATCGCTTGAAACCAAGCTTTTCCGCCCGTTGGGCATAAGCGACGCTGTTGGCCAGCGTGGTGCCTACGGAGTCGCCTTCGCGGATGGAGGCCAGTTCGAGCAGTGAGTAATCAGGGCAGTCAGGCATGGGGCTCCCGGCAAGAAAGTGGAATTCATAACACTGCAAACATGGCGCCCGGCAGTGGCTGTTTCAAGGTTAACCGACCTTTGACTTACAGATCGACGACAATGGGATGGTTAATCGGCTTGAAGCTCCCGGTGCAGGTGCTGGCGTTAACGTACAGGCAGTCGCCAATCCGCTCCTGGCCGTGGTCCTCGTGTATGTGGCCGAAAACATGCAATTTTGGATTAAGCCTGGCCACCCGATCGGCCAGTGCCTCACAGCCGGGACGGATGATGCCGGTGGGGGAATCGATCCGGTCAAGAATGCCCGCCGGCGGGCCGTGGGTGATCAGGACATCGGTGTCTTCGGGTATTTGTGCCCAGCGCTCGGCAATGGCGTCGCCCCGCTCCAGGTTGAAGGCCCAGTTGAAGAACACCGGCGTCCAGGGGCTGCCCCAGAACTTCAGGCCTTCCAGTTCCACCGGGCTGTCCTGCAGGTAATGGGCGTGGCGTACCAGTTCCCGGGCTTCGGCCGGCTCATCCTGAAAGCACCAGTCGTGGTTGCCGGCAATCAGAATCTTGTTGCGGTGGGGAAGCTCGGAGAACCAGAGATCCAGATCCTCCAGTTCTTCCAGGGTGCCGACACCCAGGCAGTCGCCGGCGTGGATCAGCAGGTCACCCTCGGGCACCTCAATCTGGCGGTGCATGCTGTGGGTGTCGGAGATGCAGACAATTCTCATGATGTTGGCGGTTCCGGTCAGTGGCATTCGCGCATTTTTATTTTTTCTACGATAGCATTTAGCGCCCGTTCAGCCTTCATGCTTTTCGAGTGATGCCATGCGACTTATTCTGAGCCGGAAGGGATTCGATTCTTCCGCCGGCGGTTGTCCCAGCCCGGTGCTACCGGACGACGCCCTGTGTGTGTTGCCGATTCCGGACTCCCAGTCCCGAATCCGCTATGACGATGTCCTCTTTGAACAACGCAGGCTGGGCAAGATCGCCCGGGATCTCTCCGGCGGCCGAATTCGTGGCGGGCATGGCGCCCACCTGGACCCGGATCTGATGGCTGATGCCTACCCGCGACAAGAGGGCTGGCGGCCGGTTTTGGGGCAGACCGGTTCAGCCCAGGGGCATTTGCGCAACCAGGGAGTTGAGCCCGGAGATCTGTTCCTGTTTTTCGGGGTTTTCCGCCGCGCTGAAATGCATAACCGGCGCTGGCGGTTTGTGCCCGGATCACGACCGTTCCATGCCATCTGGGGCTGGCTGCATGTGGGCCAGATCCACGCCATTGATGAGCTGGCCCCGGGCGCCCTGCCCTGGGCCCATTACCATCCCCACTTTCACGGCCAGCCCGACGCCGGCAACACGCTCTATGAGTCTTCCCATGCCTGCCAGTTGCCAGCCGGCGCGGAGGTCTTTCCCGGCAGTGGTGTGCTCCCGAAACTGCGGGATGAGCTGGTCCTGACCGATCCGCAAAGCCGGCTGCCCACCCGGTGGCGTCTGCCTGCTGCTTTTTATCCGGGCGAGGACCGTCCGCCCCTGAGCTATCACACCAAACCGGACCGCTGGTATCTGGAACCGCCATGGTGTTATCTGACCTGTGCCGCTCGGGGGCAGGAATTCGTGCTGGATCTGGAGGCGTATCCTGATTTGACCGACTGGCTCTCGGGCGTGCTCAGAATTGGCCGTGACGGCCAGCTCCCTCTTTGAATTTCCGGGCCCCGGCGATGGCTTCTTCGAAAACCACCGGGTAGCCGGCGGCCCCCTCGGCTTCAAGGGCTTGTTTGCTATCCAGATCCCATTGGTGAATGGCGGACGCCCTGTCGGCGCGCAAACATCGTTGGGGAAATCCGGCAATGTCCGCGGCCAGTTCCTGCGCTACTTGAAGAGCTGTCCCATCCGGTACTATCCGGTTTGCCAGTCCCATCCCCAGGGCTTCTTCCGCGTTGACGGGGCGGCCGGTCAGAATCATATCCATGGCCCGGCCATGGCCGACAATGCGGGGCAGCCGGACGGTACCGCCGTCGATCAGGGGCACGCCCCAGCGCCGGCAGAAGACGCCAAACACTGCGGAAGTTTCCGCTACCCGCATGTCGCACATCAGTGCCAGCTCCAGGCCTCCGGCCACGGCATAGCCGGAGACGGCAGCTATTACCGGTTTGGAAAAGTGCATTCGGGTCGGCCCCATGGGGCCGTGACCGGTGCCGTGGGGATCAATCCGGTTGCGTCGCTGTTCATCGCCGATGGCCTCCAGATCGGCGCCGGAACAGAAATTGCCCCCGGCGCCATAAAGGATCGCCACCTTGAGGGCATCGTTTTCTTCAAACTCGGTGAATGCACGGCGCAGGGCATCGGCCGTGGGGCCGTCGACAGCGTTGCGCCGGTCTGGTCGGTTGAGGGTGATGGTGCAAATGCCATCGTTGATGCTGGTCAGAACCGCTTTTTCGGTCATCGCATTATCCTGCCGTTGATCTGTCTCGGTGATATTCACCTAAGATAGTAGAACAACGGTCTCAGGGAGAGGGCAATGTATCGGTACAGTCTGGGTGAACGGCGATGGCAGTTCGCAACGCTGGCGGAATTGATGGCCAAAGCCACTCCGGCGCGCTCCGGTGATCGACTGGCGGGTGTCATCGCCCACACCGCCGAGGAGAGGGTCGTGGCCCAGATGGCCCTAGCGGATTTGCCCCTGAAAACCTTTCTGAACGAAGCGCTCATCCCCTACGAGCAGGATGAAGTCACCCGTCTGATTCTGGATGATCATGATCCCGGGGCGTTTGAGCCGGTTTCCCATCTTACCGTCGGTGATTTCCGTAACTGGCTGCTCAGCGACCTTGCCACGCCGGAGATGCTCGCGAGCGTCCGGGCTGGCATTACTCCGGAGATGGCCGCGGCTGTGTCCAAGATCATGCGCAACCAGGACCTGATTCTGGTGGCGGCCAAATGCCGGGTCCAGACCGCCTTTCGCAGCACCATAGGACTGCCCGGCCGAATGTCGACCCGACTCCAGCCCAACCATCCAACCGACGACATTACCGGCATTGCCGCCAGCATCCTGGACGGTTTGCTGTATGGCAGTGGCGATGCGGTGATCGGGATCAACCCGGCCACGGACAACGTGGCCCAGAGTGTCCGCCTGTTGCGGCTGATGGATGAGGTGATTCAAAAATACGAGATTCCCACCCAGTCCTGTGTGCTCACCCACGTAACCAATACCCTGGAAGCCATCGAACAGAAAGCGCCGGTGGATCTGGTGTTCCAGTCCATAGGCGGTACCGAGGCGACTAACCGCAGCTTCGGATTCGATCTGGCCACTCTGGCCGAGGCCCGGGATGCGGCGCTCTCGCTGAATCGGGGTACCGTTGGTCGTAACGTGATGTACTTCGAGACGGGCCAGGGCAGTGCGCTGTCGGCCAATGCCCATCACGGTGTCGATCAGCAGACCTGCGAAGCCCGGGCGTACGCCGTGGCCCGCAAGTTCGAGCCGCTTCTGGTGAACACGGTGGTCGGGTTTATCGGTCCGGAATACCTGTTTGACGGCAAGGAAATTACCCGGGCCGGGCTGGAGGACCATTTCTGCGGCAAGTTGCTGGGTCTGCCCATGGGGTGTGATATCTGCTACACCAATCATGCCGAGGCGGACCAGAACGATATGGACAACCTGCTCACCCTGCTGGGCGTGGCCGGCTGTCATTTCATCATGGGTATACCCGGCTCTGATGACATCATGCTGAACTATCAGACCACCTCGTTTCACGATGCCCTTTACGTTCGCCAGGTGCTCGACAAACGGCCTGCGCCGGAATTCGAACAGTGGCTCACCCGCATGCAGATTTTTCAGGATGGCGAGGGCAAGGTGCCCGCAGACGGATTACCGGAAGCCTTCCGGAAAAGCCTGGCCAGTTTGCCCGGAGGAGTCGGGTCATGACTGGCCATAAGTCATCAGTAATCGCCAACCCCTGGCGCCGGCTCTCGGCCTGGACCGATGCCCGGATTGGTCTTGGCCGGGCCGGCATCAGCCTGCCCACCCGGGAGATGCTGGCGTTTCAGCTGGCCCATGCCCAGGCCCGCGATGCCGTGCACCTGCCGCTGGACACGGATCGGCTGATGGCCGATCTGGAAGAACTGACCGGGAGCAGGAAAACGCTTTTACGACATGATCCGGTTCACCTGCAAAGCCAGGCCTGCGACCGAATCACATATCTTCAGCGCCCCGATCTTGGCCGCAGGCTCAGCCGCCAGTCCTGTGAGGAGCTGGACCGGCGGGGCCACACCGGCGCTTCACCCGTTGATCTGGCTCTGGTAATCGCAGACGGACTCTCTTCCTATGGAGTTCAACAAAACGCCATTGCCTTTCTGGAGGCCCTGCTGAGGGACATCGAAGCCGATGATCAGTCCTGGGAACTGGCCCCGCTGTTTGTTGTCTCTCAGGGACGGGTTGCGATCGGGGATGATGTTGGCCACCGCCTCAACGCCCGTTGCGTGGTGGTGCTGATTGGCGAACGCCCGGGCCTGAGCTCTCCGGACAGTCTGGGACTTTACCTGACCTGGCAGCCAGGGCCAGGGCTGACCGATGCCGGCCGAAATTGCATATCGAATATCCGGCCGGCGGGGCTATCATGCGGGGAGGCGAGCAGGCGGCTGATGTACCTGCTCAGGGAAGCGCGCCGACAGAAGGTTTCCGGGGTGCCGCTCAAGGACCGGTCGGAAGAGACCGTTATTGAACAGGGTATTGGCAACTTCCTGTTACGCTAGAGGTAGCCGTTAAACCATTCGGGGTAGGAGAATTCCATTGCAGCAAGCCGCGTACTATGAAAACGACACCACCCTCGCCCAATATCTGGAATTTCACTTTGGCGAACGGTGGCATGGTGAGGCCAACTTCCCCAAGGCGCTGGCGGATGCCGCCATGCATGCCATGGATGGCCGGCCCCTGGATCGTGCGCTGGATATCGGCTGCGCCGTTGGCCGTACCAGCTTTGAGCTGGCCCGGCATTTCCGGCACGTGGACGGCATCGATTTTTCCAACGCGTTCATCAACAAGTGTCAGGAAGTGGCCCGGGACAAACGCGTGCGTTATGCCCGTCCAGAAGAGGGCGAGCTGGTGACCTTCCAGGACCAGAGCCTCGCGTCCCTCGGGCTGGAAGAGGCCGCTGACCGTGTGGCCTTTCACCAGGGCGACGCCTGCGATCTGCCATCGCAGTTTACCGGGTATGATCTGGTACTCGCAGGCAACCTGATCGATCGGCTGTGCCAGCCCTCGCTGTTTCTGGAGACCATCCATGAGCGGATCAGCGAGCTCGGGCTCCTGGTGATTGCCTCACCCTATACCTGGTTGGAAGAGTACACGCCGAAGGAACACTGGGTTGGCGGGTTCAAAAAGAACGGTGAGGATTTCTCGACATTCGACGGCCTCAAGGAGATGCTGGCGCCCCATTTCCGGCTGTTGTTCGAACCCTGGAGCCTGCCGTTTGTCCTCAGGGAGACGAGAAACAAGTTCCAGCACAGCTTCTCCGAGCTGACGGTCTGGGAAAAAGTAAGTCAGTAGGGATACGAAAGTTTCGGGATGGCCCCAGGGCTGTCATCAAACTGTCACCGGAAAAGCTTAGCCTGAGAACTCATCAGGACGACATGCATTGTGTTGTGCATCGTGTGAATGCTTTGACCGGGGACTTCCCCGGTTTTTTTATGCCTGAACAAAAGGACATGACAGCATGAGGACCATAGCGTTTTATAGCCTGAAGGGCGGCGTTGGCAAAACCGCCGCGGCAGTGAACATCGCCTATCTGGCGAGCCAGGCCGGATATTCGACCCTGCTGTGGGACCTTGATCCCCAGGGAGCCTCAAGCTGGTACCTGGCCGGTGCCGATAGCATCAAGGGGCACAAGCTGTCACATCTGCTCAAGGGCAAAACCCCCATCGCTGAATTCATTCACGAGAGCGACTATGAAAACCTCGGTTTCATCCCTTCTCACACCAGTTTCCGTAACCTGGATGTGAAGCTGGATCAGGAGGACGGCAGCAACCTGATCAAGCAGTGGCTGGCGCCGCTCTCGGAGGAGACCAGCCTGGTGATTCTCGACTGTCCGCCCTCGTTGTCCAGGCTTTCCGAACAGGTGCTCAAGGCAGCAGACGAAGTGTTCGTGCCGGTGATCCCCACCTGGCTGTCCCTCAATAGCTGGAAACAGCTGCAGGAATTCGCCAAAGACAAGAAGCTGAAGCCCTCGAAGTTGCATCCGTTCTACTCCATGGCGGATCGCCGGAAGGGACTGCACAGGGAGCTGATCAATGCCCAGGATGAAATCCTGCCCAAAGGCCTGAAGACCATCATCCCGAACGCCAGTGTGGTGGAAAAGATGGGTGAGGAAGGCACGCCGGTAGAGCTGCTGGCGCCCAGCTCGGTGGCCGCCGACGCCTATCGCAGGTTATGGAAGGAGATCAATCGACTGCTCTGAGACTCTGATCGACCGCTTTCAGGATCGGGCGAGCTTGTCCCTCCGCAGGGATCGCTCCAGTCGGCGGTGGCTCTCACTGCGTTCTGAAAGCACCTGCTGGACATACTGGATGTGCTTGCCCGCAAGCTCCCGGGCTTCCTCGGCCCTGCCTTCGGTGATGGCTTCGTACAGCAACCGGTGCTGCTCCACCAGTCCCTGCCGGGTTTCCGCCTCTCTCTGATACATGCCGCCGATGTTGGTGACCACGTTGCTCTTGAGCATATTGAACAGGTTGCGGATGGTGTGCAGCAGAATCACGTTGTGGCTGGCTTCGGCAATGGCCAGATGGAAGCGGGCATCCGCCGCCCCCTCGGCTTCAAGATCGCGGTCGGTGTCTTTCGCATAGCAGGCCTGCAGCGCCTCATAGGCGGCTTTCAGGTGGGCCCTGTCTACTTCGGTGGCTCGTAGGGCGGCGTAATAGGCGCAGTCCGCTTCCAGGGTGCGGCGGAACTCGAGCAGATCCCGTTGTGCCTCGGGCCGGTTCTCCAGTAGAGGAATCAGAGGATCGCTGAAGCTGCCGCCGAGGGATTCGGTCACGAAATTGCCGCCGCCCTGGCGGCTCACCAGCAGACCTTTTGCCGACAGTTTTTGAGCGGCCTCCCGCAGGGACGGGCGTGATACGCCGAACTGCTCTGCCAGAACCCGCTCCGGGGGCAGTCGTTCACCGGGCTGCAGGGTGCCTTCCAGAATCATGGTTTCCAGTTGTTCGACGATAGTGTCTGCAAGTCTGCGGGGCGCGATATGTCCGACATCCATTCCGATAATTCCGTATTAAAAAAAAGAATATTGGTAATACCAATATCACAGGTCAGGTCCCGACGCCAAGTATCCGCATATTAAGGTCGCTAGTACTCATGTCTGTTGCGCAAAATTTTGACATCAAGGACCGGTCTCGAATACCTTAGTAAATTATATATGTCAATTGGTATTACCAATTTCTGGATGTTTCTGTTTGAGACTGTGTTGAGGCGCAAGCAATGAGCCAGCTGTTTTACGATGCCGCCCCCAATGCCACCCGGGTATCGCCCGAGCGGGGACCGGAAAGGCATTACCCGGAAAAGCCGGAGGCTGTCACCCTGTTCGGCACCTGCGTGGTGGATCTTTTCTTGCCGGAAGCAGGGCTGGACGCCATCCGTCTGCTGGAGCGGGAAGGTGTGCGCGTGCATTTCCCCCAGGAGCAGAGCTGTTGCGGGCAGCCCGCCTGGACTTCGGGATACCGGGATGAGGCCAAAGCCGTGGCCCGCGCCCAGCTGGATATCCTCGATCGATCGGGTCTGCCGGTAGTGGTGCCGTCCGGTTCCTGTGCCGGTATGTTCCGGCATCACTACCGGGTACTGTTTGCCGACGAGCCGGACATGCTCAAGCGGGTGGAAGCGCTGGCCGAGCGCACTTTCGAACTGACCGAGTTTCTGCTTAAAGTTTGCCGGGTGCAGCTGGCTGACCGGGGCGCTCCCAGCAGGATCGCCCTGCACACCTCCTGCTCTGCGCGCCGGGAAATGAACACCCACCTCCATGCCCGCGAGCTTCTGCAACAGCTTGAAGGGGTCGAGCGCGTCGATCACGACCATGAAAGCGAATGCTGCGGCTTTGGCGGCACTTTCTCGGTGCGGATGCCCGAAGTCTCAGGGGCCATGGTCAAAGACAAGACCCGCTCGCTGATGGACTCCGGTGCGGTGGAAATGGTCACCGCCGATGGCGGCTGCCTGATGAACATCAACGGTTCCCTGGAGAAACAGAAAGAGAGCTTCCGGGGTCGGCATCTGGCCAGTTTCCTCTGGGAGAGGATCAATGGTGCCAGCGCAGGGGAGGTGGCATGAGCCAGCGTATTCCGGTTACCGAACTGACCCCGGATTTCCGGGGTCGCGCCGAAGAAGCCCTTGCGGACGGGCAGCTGCGCAATAATTTCCGGGTGGCGATGGACTCGTTGATGACCAAACGGGCCAACGCTTTTCCGGACGCCGACGAACGCGAAGGCCTGCGGGAGTTGGGGAATCGTATCAAGGCCGGTGCGTTGTCCCGTCTGCCGGACTTGCTGGAGCAGCTTGAACAGAAGCTCACTGAAAACGGCGTCAAGGTTCACTGGGCGGAGACCGTCGAGGAAGCCAACAACCTGGTGCACGGCATCATCGAAGCCCGCAAGGGCAGCCAGGTGGTGAAAGGCAAGTCCATGGTCAGCGAAGAGATGGAGATGAACGACTACCTGGCGGAGCGGGGCATTGAATGCCTGGAATCCGACATGGGGGAGTACATTGTCCAGCTCGATAACGAAAAGCCCTCCCACATCATCATGCCGGCGATTCACAAGAACGCCCGGCAGGTGTCGAAGCTGTTCCACGACAAGTTGGGGGAGCCGGAGACCGAAGACGTCAATCAGCTGATCCGGATCGGTCGGCGGACCCTGCGCCGGAAATTCATGGAAGCGGATGTGGGTGTTTCCGGAGTGAACTTCGCCGTCGCCGAAACCGGCACCTTGCTGCTGGTGGAAAACGAGGGTAACGGGCGCATGAGCACCACGGCGCCGCCGGTGCATATTGCGGTAACGGGCATCGAAAAAGTGGTGCCGAACCTGAGGGACGTGGTGCCACTGGTGTCCTTGCTGACCCGCTCGGCCCTTGGTCAGCCCATTACCACCTACGTGAACCTGATTTCCGGCCCCCGCAAGCCCGACGAACTGGACGGCCCGGAAGAGGTGCACCTGGTGCTGCTGGATAACGGTCGCACCGGCGCTTTTGCCGACGCCCAGATGCGCCAGACCCTGAACTGCATCCGCTGTGGCGCCTGTATGAACCACTGCCCGGTGTATACCCGGGTGGGTGGCCACACCTACGGCGAGGTCTACCCAGGCCCTATCGGCAAGATCATCACGCCGCACATGGCGGGGCTGGACAAGGTCCCGGACCACCCAAGCGCCTCCTCTCTTTGTGGAGCCTGCGGTGACGTGTGCCCGGTGAAAATACCGATTCCCGAGTTGTTGCAACGCTTGCGCCAGGAAAATGTGAAGGATCCGGAGCAGCCGCAGCAGGTAAAAGGTGGCGGCGCCAAATATTCCCGGACGGAACGGTGGATCTGGCGTGGCTGGCAGATGCTCAATACCCGGCCGGCGCTGTATCGCAGTTTTCTCTGGGCCGCGACCCGCTTCCGGGTGCTGGCGCCGAAAAAGGCCGGCCCCTGGACCGAGAATCACAGCGCACCGGTGCCCGCCCGCCGTTCCCTGCATGATCTGGCGGCCAGGCATCTTGATCAGAACGGAGGTCGACCGTCATGAGCGCCCGCGCGAACATCCTTGGCAAATTGAGAGACAGCCTCGCCGGCACAACACCCCGCCCCGACGAGTTCGACGAGCATCTGGTGACCAAGCCCTGGCGCTATGCGCCCGAAGACCGGATCGCCCGGCTGCGCAGTCTCATGGAAGCGGTTCACACTGAAGTACATCAATGCCGGTCGGATAGCTGGCCGGAATTGGTGGCGGCGCTTCTGAGCGAACGCAACCTCACCAACCTGTTGTGCGCGCCGGATAAAGAGCATGGCCGGGCTTTGCAGGCCCACTTTGAGGCGACGGAGCAGAAGGTCGAGTTACTGGCTTATGATCAGCCGGTGGAAGCCTGGAAAGATGAGTTGTTCTGGAAGGTGGAGGCCAGCCTGACCGGCACCCTGGGTGGGATCGCCGCCACCGGCACGCTGGTGCTCTGGCCGGATGGCCATGAACCGCGGCTGATGAGTCTGGTGCCGCCGGTACACATTGCCCTGCTGAAAGCCAGTGAGATTCATGACAATCTGTATGACATGATGGTGGCTCAGGACTGGGCGGCCGGGCTGCCCACAAATGTCTTGCTGGTGTCCGGCCCGTCCAAGACCGCAGACATCGAACAGGTGCTGGCCTACGGTGCCCACGGGCCCCGTGAGCTCATTGTGCTGGTTCTGGAGGACGCATGAGTTTTACTGCAACGGTGCTGGCAGAGATCCGGCAACGGATTCCGGAAAAACGGGTCTTTAACGATCCGGTTTCCACCCTCGCGTTCGGAACCGACGCCAGTTTCTACCGGCTGATTCCCAAAGTGGTGGTGCGGGTTCAGAATGAGAGGGAGGTTGTCGATCTTCTGGCGATCGCCCGCAAGCACAAGGTACCGGTGACCTTCCGGGCCGCCGGTACCAGCCTTTCCGGCCAGGCCATCAGCGACTCGATCCTGATTGTGCTGGGCGACCAGTGGAACGGGCATGACATCCGTGCCGAAGGCCGCCAGATTCGTCTGCAACCCGGTGTGATCGGCGCCCAGGCCAACGCCTGGCTTGCGCCCAAGGGCTACAAGATCGGCCCGGATCCGGCGTCTATCAACGCCTGCAAGATCGGCGGCATCGTTGCCAACAACGCCAGCGGTATGTGCTGCGGCACCGCCCAGAACAGCTACCACACCCTGGCCGGCATGCGCCTGGTGCTGGCGGATGGAGCCGTGCTCGACACCGAGGACCCGGCGAGCGTCTCGGCGTTTCGCAACAGCCATGGTGATTTGCTGGCGGCCCTGAAAAAGCTGGCTATCAACGCCCGGGAAAATCCGGAACTGGCGGAGCGCATTCGCCGTAAATACCGCCTGAAGAACACCACCGGGCTGTCCCTGAATGCCCTGGTGGACTTTACCTGTCCTCTCGAGATCCTCACGCACCTGATGGTTGGGTCCGAAGGCACCCTGGGTTTTGTCAGCGCCGTGACCTATAACACGGTACCCGAGTATCCGGATAAGGCCACGGCCCTTATGGTGTTTCGGGATGCCGAAAGCTGCTGTCGGGCGGCATCGGTGCTGCGGTCCCAACCGGTCGCGGCTGTGGAGCTGCTGGACCGGCGCAGTCTGCGCTCGGTTCAGGACAAGCCCGGCCTGCCGGACTGGATTCATGATGTCTCGGAAAATGCCTGCGCGCTGCTGGTGGAGACCCGAGCCTCATCATCGGAAATTCTGGATGAACAGCTGACCCGAATCAGGCGTGCCCTGGCAGAGTTTTCGCTGGAGCAGCAGGTGGACTTTACCCGCGACGCCAAAGTGTCTGATCAACTGTGGGCCATTCGTAAGGGTACTTTCCCTGCCGTGGGCGCGGTGCGACCGAACGGCACCACGGTGATCATCGAGGATGTGACCTTCCCGATTGATCGGTTATCCGAAGGTGTCACCCGCCTTCAGGCGCTGTTCGTGAAGCATGGCTATGACGACGCGATCATTTTTGGCCATGCCCTCGAGGGAAATCTGCACTTCGTGTTCCCGCAGGGCTTTGGCGATCCCGCCGAAGTCGCACGCTATGAAGCGTTTATGGAGGACGTGGCGCAGCTGGTGGCGGTGGAGTTTGGTGGTTCGCTGAAGGCGGAACACGGTACCGGCCGCAACATGGCGCCGTTCGTGGAACTGGAATGGGGGCACGATGCGTGGCAGCTGATGTGGCAGATCAAGCGGTTGCTGGACCCGGAGAACCTGCTGAACCCGGACGTGGTGCTCTCGGAAGATCCGCAGATCCATCTCAAGAACCTGAAGCCTCTGCCGGAGGCGGATCCGCTGGTGGACAAGTGCATCGAGTGTGGCTTTTGCGAGCCGGTGTGCCCCTCGGAGGGGCTGACCCTCTCGCCGCGCCAGCGCATTGTGATCTGGCGGGACATCCAGGCCCGTCGCCGTGCCGGTGAAGATACCCGGCAACTGGAAAAAGCGTATCAGTACCACGGCCTGGATACCTGTGCCGCGACCGGTCTCTGTGCCCAACGCTGTCCGGTGGGTATCAATACCGGCGATCTGGTGCGCAAGCTGCGCAGCGAGAAGGCCACCGGCCAGTCCGTGGCCAATCAGCTGGCCAGGCATTTTGCCGGCGCACTCAAGGCGACCCGTTTTGTACTGGCCGGCGCATCCACGGCCGAAAGACTGCTGGGCGCGCCACTGCTGACCCGCCTCAGTGCCGGCGTTCGCAAGGTGTCTGGTGGCCGGGTGGCCCAGTGGGATCCGAGCCTGCCCCAGCCGGTGCGTTTTGTTGCATCCGCGGCACAGGATCCGTCCGATGGCCGGCCCCGGGTGGTTTATCTGGCCGCCTGTGTGTCCCGGACCATGGGCCCGGCGCGGGCCGATAAGGCACAGGAACCGTTGATCGAGGTAACCCGACGGCTGCTGGAGAAGGGCGGTTACCAGGTCGTGTACCCGGAGGCATTGGACAGTCTGTGTTGTGGCCAGCCCTTTGCCTCCAAAGGCTATCCGGACCAGGCGGCGACCAAGAAAGACGAACTGATGTCGGCGCTGTTGCGGGCCAGCCGGAATGGCGTCGATCCGATCTACTGCGACACCAGTCCCTGCACCCTACAAGTCCGCGAAGCCGCCGAGGAAGCCGGCCTGACGCTGTTTGATCCGGTCCGGTTCATTCGTGAACATCTCTACGAGCGCCTGGATTTCGAGCCGGAGCAGACCCCGCTGGCGGTGCACGTTACCTGCAGTACCCAGCATCTGGGTGAGTCGGAAGGATTGCTTGATGTCGCCAGGCGGTGCAGCACACAGGTGGTGGTGCCCGAGGGCATCCACTGCTGTGGCTTTGCCGGGGATAAAGGCTTCAACGTGCCTGAGCTCAACGCCCATTCTCTGAAAACATTGGCAGCGCAGACGGCCGGCTGTGAGGAAGGTATATCCACCAGCCGTACCTGCGAGATCGGGCTCAGCCGGCACAGCGGTATCGACTACCACGGCCTGGTGTATCTGGTGGATCGGGTTACCAGGCCGAAAGCCGTCGCGTAATGCTTATTTCATCTCGAAGCCGCATCTGCGCAGAAAATCGCGCATGTGCGGCCGCAGTTTCGAGGTGAACAGCGGCTTGAGCTGTTCGGACCAGGTGGTGTCCTTGTTGCCACCGGTCCGTTCCCGGTAGTACTCGTTCATGGTGCGATCGAACGCGGCGACCAGTTCCTCGTCCCGGGCGTCGGAGTAGTAGTCTTCCCTGAGAATGGCCTCCACCGGCAGGCGGGGCTTCACATCCGGATTCTGGTCCGGATAACCCAGGCACATGCCGAACACCGGATAGACATGCTCCGGCAACCGCAGAAGCTCGCTAACTTCCGCCGGGTTGTTACGTATGCCGCCGATATAGCACAGTCCAAGCCCCTCGGATTCTGCCGCGATCGCGATGTTCTGGGCCATCAGGCTGGTGTCGATGGTGGCCACCAGTAACTGTTCCGTCATCCCCCGCACGACCTCGGCCCCGGCTCGCCCCGCGGCATCGGTTGAACGCCGCATGTCGGCACAGAACACCAGAAAGTCCGAGCAGTCGGCAATGTAGCTCTGGCCACCGGCAAGCTCCGCGATTTTCTGTCGGTTGTCCGGATCAATCACGTGAATGATCGAGTAAGCCTGTACGTGATTCGAGGTGGCGGCGCACTGGCCAGCGCGAATCAGTTCATTGAGCAGGTTGGGAGAGATTTTTCCCTCGGTGAATTTGCGAATAGAGCGATGGGATTTAAGAAGTTCTATGGTCGGATTCATGGGGGCTCGCAATCGGTTCAGGCTTGTGACTTCAGATCAATCAAAGCGGGGAGATTACGATCTTTTCGCTGTTGAACGCAAAAACAGAAGGACTCTCCGCGTTTATTGCCCACGAAATGCCGCGGACCGTTTGGCCAGAAATGCCGACACGCCTTCGGCGAAATCGTCGGTCCGGGTCATTTCAAGAAACGCCGCACGCTCCGCTTCCAGGTGGTCGGCCAGCTGGTTACCGTTGGCCCGATCGATCAGTTGCCGAAAGGCGCCGTAAGCACGGGTTGGACCCTTGGCAACTTTTTCTATGAGGCGGTTCAGCCGGTTCTCATAATCATTGTTCGGGGCGACTTCGGTGATCATGCCCCAGTCCCTGGCTTCTGCAGCACTCAGGGCGCGCCCCAGCAGCATCAGTTCTGCCGCCCGGCCGGCGCCAAGTTTGTGGGCCAGGAACTTGGCGCCGCAATCCGGAACGGCCCCAATCCCGTTGTAGGCCACCAGAAACTTTGTATCTTCATGAGCCACAACCAGATCCGCCATCAAGGCGAGGCTTAGCCCGGCGCCGGCCGCTACGCCCTTTACCGCGGCGATCACCGGGGCATCCAGGCTGCGTAACAGCAAAATGGCAGGATTGATTGCATCCAGGATGGCGCTGATTGCGTTGCCGGCCTGTTCCGGTGTGCCGGACATACTGGCGACATCACCGCCGGCCATGAAGGCGCGCCCGGCCCCGGTGAGGACGACGCACCGCAATTCGGGCCGATTGGTCAGTTCCCGGACAGCGGCCAGGAAAGCCTGCGCCAGGGGCACATCGATGGCGTTCAGTGCCTCGGGCCGGTTGAAAGTCAGCGTTGCCACGCCGGTTCCGGTGTCGAATGCCGTGCTTACCAGTCTGCCTGTCATCGATCAGCGCTCCGTTACGGTTACAGGTCCGAAGTCCTGTAACCTGCGTATTCGTTTTTGTTATTCATGAGGTAACAGGATAGAGCGGTTTGCCTAATGTTGCCTGAATGGACTACTTTAAATCTGGATCGGGGATAACCCCGGCAGCAAGAAACAACAAAAATTACAATCATCTTCAGGCGTGGAATAGGGGTTTACCGGGCGTGTTCGCGTGCCTGTGTACCCGGCGCCAGGGGTGCCGGGAGGTAAAGTGAGCATCCTCGAGATCAGCAACCTGTCTCTGTCTTTTGGTGGTGTGAAGGCCCTGCACGATGTCAGCTTCCGGGTGCCGGCGAATACCGTTACCACCATTATCGGCCCGAACGGCGCCGGCAAGACATCCCTCTTCAATTGCATTTCCGGGTTCTACAAACCCCAGCAGGGCGTGATCCGCTATCAGCAACAGGCCCTTTCAAGTGCCATCAAGCCCCCACGGCGAGCGGCGCTTGGCCTCGCCCGAACCTTCCAGAATATTGCCCTGTTCCGGGGCATGACTGTGCTCGATAACATCAAGCTTGGCGCTCATGTGCACATGAAGAGCGGCCTTCTCAGCGCGCTGGCCTATTTCGGGCCCGCCCGCCGGGAGGAGATGGCGGTGCGCCGGGATGTAGAAGAACGAATCATCGATTTCCTGGAGATTGACCATATCCGTCGCCAGCCGGTGGCGAGCCTTTCCTACGGCTTACAAAAGCGGGTAGAGCTGGCCCGCGCACTGGCCATGCAACCGAAAGTGCTGATGCTGGATGAGCCAGTGGCCGGCATGAACCGTGAAGAAAAGGAGGATATGGCCCGCTTTATTCTGGATATCCGGGAGGAATGGGGCATCACCGTGCTGATGGTGGAGCACGACATGGGCATGGTGATGGATATTTCCGACCACATTGCAGTGCTCAACTTCGGCCAGGTGATTACCGAGGGGGGTCCCGCCGACGTTCAGCAAAACCCCGAGGTGATCAGGGCCTATCTCGGCAACAGTGACATTGAGAGCCTGCGCAAGAAGCTCAATCCGGAAGAGGAGGCGGCCTGATGGACTGGTTGTTCTTCGGCGAAATCAGTCTGGCGGGCCTCGCCATGGGCGGGCTCTATGCGCTCATCGCCCTGGGCTTTGTGATCATCTACAAGGCGACCCGGGTGATCAACTTTGCCATCGGCGAAATCATGATGTTTGCCGCCTACCTGTTCCTGGCCTTTGCCGGCGGCATGGAACTCTCGGCCTGGATCGCGCTGCCACTGGCGGTGATCGGCGGCAGCATTCTGGGTGGGGTGATCGAAAAAACCATGATCCGCCCCATGTTGGGCGAGTCGCCGATCTCGGTGGTCATGGTGACCATCGGTATCGCCAGCATCCTGGTGGGCCTGGTGGAGTTTATCTGGACTGCCAATCCGCAGCTGCTGCCCAGTTTCCTGCCCCGGGAGCCGGTGTTCATCGGCCCACTCTACCTTGCTCCTAAAATTGCCTACGGTTTCCTGATCGGTTCCGCCCTGCTGATTATTTACCTGCTCTATTTCCGCTTCTCACGGGGCGGCGTCGCGTTGAGGGCAACCGCCTCGGATCAGGCCGCCGCCTATTCCATGGGTATCAATGTGCGCCGGGTGTTCAACATGGCGTGGGTCTTCGGTTCACTGGCGGCGTCACTGGCCGGCGTACTGGTAGCGGCGACCGGTGGCCTGAGCCCCCAGTTCGGGATTATCGGGCTGAGTGTTCTGGTGGTGGTGATTGTTGGCGGCCTGGACAGCATTCTGGGTGCCTTGGTGGCCGGTGTCTTTATTGGCTGGCTGGAAACCGTGGCTGGCGCCTATCTGGGGGGTGAGTATCGGATGCCGGCGACCTTCCTGGTGCTGGCCGTGATTCTGGTGATACGCCCCTATGGCCTTTTTGGCACCCACGAAATAGAGCGAGTATAAGATGCGCATCGGTGACGCAAAACAGAGTTACGAAGCCGATGAGGCGATCTGGACGAGTGATACCCAGAAACTGTGGTTTGGACTGTTTCTGCTGATTCTACTGCTGTTCCCGTTCCTGGCAGATTCCTACCTGCTGTATCTGGGCTGCCTGGTCGGTATCGCAGTGATCAGCACCACCGGCCTGAACATCCTGACCGGCTTTACCGGACTGATTTCACTCGGGCAGGCCGGCTTCATGGGGGTCGGCGCCTACACGGTGGCCTGGCTATCGCTCAATACCGGGCTGCCATTTCCAGTCACCCTGATACTGGGCGGGCTGATGGCCGCCGCAGTAGGCATTCTGGTAGGCCTGCCCTCGCTGCGGGTCAAGGGGCTGTACCTGGCGATCGCTACCCTGGCCGCCAGCGTGTTCCTGCACTTCATCTTTGCCGAATGGGAGTCGGTGACCGGCGGCATGGGCGGCCTGAGCCTCGAGCCCGCGCACTTGTTCGGGTGGACCTTTCAGAGTGATTTCATGATGTATTTCATCATTGTGCCACTGGCGGTACTGATGGTGTTTGCCGCCCGCAACGTGTTTCGTACCCGCATTGGTCGTGCCTTTATTGCCATCCGGGACAGGGATATTTCCGCTGAGATTCTGGGCATTAACCTGTTGCGCTACAAGCTGATGTCTTTCGCGCTCAGTTCCTTCTACGCCGGGGTGGCCGGCGGCCTGTTCGCCTATTTTTTCCGGGTGGTGACGCCGGAGAGCTTCCCGCTGTCGATGTCGATTTTCTATCTGGCGGCGGTGATTGTGGGCGGCATGGGGAACCTGCTGGGCGGCATACTCGGCGCGGCTTTCATGACACTGGTGCCGGAAGCCCTGAAGTTGCTCACCGCAGCCCTGACCCCGTTCTATCCGGACGCCCCGGTGTTCATGTCGCCGATGCTGGAGATTATCTTCGGCGCCCTGATTGTCGGATTCCTGATTTTCGAACCCCACGGCCTCGCCGAGATCTGGCATCGCATACGCCGGTTCTTCCGCCTGTGGCCGTTCCGGAATTAATCGTGTTTCAACGTGCCCTTAACCGGGACTTTCGCGGGCCTTCCATTGGGAAACCGTGCAGCACCAACAACAAGAAACAGCAAGGAGAAGAAACATGTTCACAAACATCCTGAAAAAAGGGTGCCGGCTTGCCGGATTGGGCAGTCTGGTGGCAGCGTTAACCCTGGCCGCCCCGGCCATGGCCCAGGACAAGGAACCCATCGTGTTCGGTGGCTCGATACCACTGTCCGGTGTGTTTGCGTTTGCCGGCATTCACATCCACGCCGGTCTGACCGACTACACCGACTGGATCAACAGCGAGGGCGGGATCAACGGCCATCCGGTTCAGTACGTGATGGAAGACACCGCCTATGAAGTGGACCGTTCGGTGGCCGCCTTCAAAAAGATTTCGGGAAGCTATTCACCCGCCACCTATTACGGTGACAGCACTGCCTTTATGAAGACCATTGCCTCGGAGCTGAACAGCCAGGGCGATACCCTGATGAGCGGTGCGTCCTTCGCCACGGCGCTGACGGATAACGAGCAGTATCCCTATCAGTTCATTCCCGGGCCCAACTACAGCCAGATGTTTGGCATCATCCTGGAGTACATTGCCGGCCAGGGTAAGGACGGCGAGATGCCAACGGTGGCCTTCGTATACAGCGACACCGAGTTTGGCAAGGACCCGATCGAAAACGGCAAGGCCCGGGCCGCCGAGCTGGGCATTGAAGTGGTGGAGGACATCGTCACCAAGCCCGGTAGCGTGGATGTCTCGGCAGAAGTCCTGAAGCTGCGCCGGGTTCGACCGGATTTCGTGGTCTTCCATGGCTACGTGCTGTCGCCGATCAACGAGTTCATGGTGCAGATGCGCCAGATGGGCCTGGATACCCAGTTCATGGGCACCTTCTGGTCCTCGGACAAGCTGATCATCGACAAGATGGGCGCGGACGCCGATGGCTACATGGGTGTGATGCCCTACAACTACTACGACAGTGAGGAAAGTGGGCCGATGCTGGACGCTCTTAGGGCCCAGGCCGAGAAAAGCGATCCCGAATCGGGCTACCGCCCCACCGGCTACATGCAGGCCTGGTTCAACGCCATGGTCTGGACCGAGGTGGTCAAGCGCACCCTTGATGCCGGCAAAGAGCTGACGGCTAAGAATATGGCGGCCTCTCTGGCATCCATTGAGGACTGGGACACCGGCGGCATCATCGGTATTCCGGTTACGGTGAAGGACATGTCGTTCCCGGTTGGCCGCATCTGGCGAGTGAATGCCGAGGCGGGCCGTTACGAGCCGGTGTCGGACTGGATCCACCTCGACTGAGTGGCGGTATGGAAGCCTTACTGGAAATTGATAACATCGAGGTGGTCTACAACAAGTCGGTGCAGGTCCTCCGGGGCCTGTCACTGCGGGTACCGGAGGGCGCCATTGTGGCGCTCCTCGGCTCCAACGGCGCCGGCAAATCCACCACCCTGAAAAGCGTTTCCGGCCTGCTGACCCTGGAAGACGGGGAAGTTACCGCAGGCGAGGTCCGGTTCCAGGGCAAGGATGTAAAAGGCACGCCGCCCGAGAAACTGGTGCGCAACGGGTTGTTCCATGTGATGGAAGGCCGCCGCGTGTTCGAGGACCTGACGGTGGAAGAGAATCTCGTTGCCGCCACCTACGCGCTCAGTGGCAACAAGCCCTCCCTGAGCGACAGTTACGAGCTGGTTTACAACTACTTTCCGCGCCTGAAGGAGCGTCGCAAACAGCTGGCGGGGTATCTGTCTGGCGGTGAACAGCAGATGCTGGCCCTGGGCCGGGCTCTGATTGCCCAGCCGAAGCTGATCATGCTGGATGAACCATCGCTGGGTCTGGCGCCATTGCTGGTGGAGGAAATCTTTACCATCGTGGCACGGATCAATCGGGAGCAGGGCACTGCCATTCTGTTGGTGGAACAGAATGCCGCGGTGTCTCTGGCCATCGCCTCCTACGGTTACATCATGGAGAACGGCAAGATCGTAATCGACGGGCCGGCGGACAAACTCACCGCCAACGAGGATGTCCGGGAGTTTTATCTGGGTGTGGGTGGCAAGGAAGGCGAAGCCCGCAGTTACCGTGACATCAAGCATTACAAACGTCGTAAACGGTGGCTTTCATGACGACCCCTTCCATACCTGAACTGACGCTCACGCAAATGTTGCGTGCCCACGCCCGAGAGCGGCCGGATGCGTTGGCCCTGCGCCAGAAAGACTTTGGTATCTGGCAGGCCTATTCCTGGCAGGATTATTACCGGCGGGCCCGGCATTTCGGGCTGGGTCTGCGGGCCATGGGGCTGGCTGAAGGCGGCCATGTGGCCATCATCTCGGAAAACCGGGTGGAGTGGGTCATTGCCCAGATGGGGATCGGCCTGGTGCGGGGTATCTGTGTTGGTGTCTACCCCACCAGTCCCTGGAATGAGGTGGCCTACGTTCTTGAACACAGTGACGCAGAGTTCGTGGTCTGCGAAGACCAGGAGCAGACCGACAAGGTGCTTGAAGCCTGGCCAGACCTGCCCAGACTCAAACACTGTATTGCCATCGATATGAAGGGCCTGCGTTATTACCCGGAACCTCCTGCAGCGTTCGATGACATCGAAGCCCGCGGACGGGAATTTGAGAAGGAACACCACGGACTGGTGGACGAGTTACTCGACGGCCAGCAAATGGACGACACCGCCCTGATGATCTACACCTCTGGCTCCACCGGTCGCCCGAAAGGGGCCATGATCAGCTGGGGCAATCTCCATGCCGCCGCACCCGGGCTGATTGAGCTCCTGAAGGCCGACGAGCATGGCTCCAGCCTGTCCTATCTGCCGCTGTGCCATGTGGCCGAGCAGGCATTTACCAACATTGCGCCGGTCTATGTGGGCAGTACGGTCAGCTTTGGGGAAAGCCTGCGGACTATTCAGGAAGACTTGCGGGAAATTGCGCCGACCTTTTTCCTGGGCGTGCCCCGGATCTGGGAAAAGCTGCATTCGTCCATCTATATCAAGATCCAGGAAACCGGCCGTTTCCGGCAGGGGCTGTTCAGGTGGGCGCTGCGGGTGTGCTCGCCGATGGCCACCAAGCCACGGGCACAGTGGAGCCTGAGGGAAAAATGCCTTTACGGCATCAGTTATTTTCTGATGCTCCGTGCGTTGCAGAACTTTATCGGCCTGCGTCGATGCACCATCGCTCTCACCGGGGCGGCGCCTATTTCAACGGGGATTCTCGAATTCTTCCGCACCATCGGAATCCCGCTGGTGGAGGTCTATGGCCAGACCGAGAGCACCGGCGTTGCCACGGCCCAGCCTGTTGACGATGTGCATCTGGGGACTGTTGGTTCGGCTATTTCCGGTGTCGAGGTAAAGCTGGGAGAACACAACGAGATCATCATGCGCGGTGGCAGCATGTTCAAGGGCTATTACAAGAACGACGAGGCCACCGCCTCAACCCTGCAAGAAGGCTGGCTGCATACCGGAGACGTCGGCGAATGGCGGGACAGTCAGCTCAGAATCGTCGACCGGCTGAAGGACATCATGATCACCGCTGGCGGCAAGAACCTGTCGCCAACAGAGATCGAAAACACTATCAAGGCCAGCCCCTACATCAAGGAATGCATCGTGATTGGTGAGGCCCGGAAGTATGTCTCCGCACTGATCCAGATTGATTTCGACACGGTGGCCAAATGGGCCGAGCAGGAGCGGATTGCCTACACCACCTTCCGGAGCCTGACCGAGCAGGAGCGCGTGAACGAGCTGATTCAGGCCGAGGTGAACAAGGGTAATGAACAGCTGCCCCAGGTGGCCCAGATCAAGCGTTTCCACCTGCTTACCAAGGAGCTGGACCACGACGACGATGAAGTGACGGCCACCATGAAAGTGCGCCGGAGCAACATCTATGAGAAATACACCGACGTGATCGAGTCGCTGTACGCTTGATAGCGAGTGCTCTAGAAGCGGGCGCCTTCTTCCATCCGGGATCGTTCAAGATACTGGGTCAGCACGGCATTGAGTGCCGCCAGAACCAGGAACAGCAGGATACCCTTGGGAACCAGGGCGTGAATCTCCGGGTTGGGCGCGGTGCTGGCGGTTACCAGAATCAGCCCCAGGACGTTGCGGGCCAGACGCATGGTCAGCATGGCACACAGGTATCCCGACTGGAAAGCTGATTGCGCACCCTTGAGGCAACGGCCAAAGGCCGGCATCAGGTGCACCGTGTTGAGCATCAGGACAGAGAAAATAGCTAACTGAATAACGTTGTAAATGGTCATGACCAGAGACTACCGAACGACACTGCTGGTTAAAAAACGGACGAAATTATCCCTGATTGGACGGATTTAATCCAGTTCCGGCCGGCGCTGTTTACTGAGTGCCGCTCTCAAGGGGACACTGGCGTGTTGACTGATATGGATGGAGGAGAGTGAATTGATGGATTACATCGCTCCTGTCAGCAGCGCCGTGATGGCGCTCGTCTGGATCGTCTATTTCCAGCTGTTTTTCCTGCAGTACAAGCGCAACAACCGGCCTTATCTTGTGGTTCACCATGCCCAGAATGAAAATCCGGATGCCCTGTGCTTGCTGGTGAACATGGGCAAGGAGACAGTGCACGTGCAGTGCGTTCAGGTGGTGCCCTATACCCGGGCCGGTGAAGAGAAAATCATGACGGTGACCGAGTATCGTCGAGTCGGGGCAGGCGACACCAACGTGCATCAGGTGTTACGCCAAGGCCCTTTGCAGCCTGGCGGATACCTGGTACTTGGCTCGTTCCGGAACATTATCCTCGGGCGCCGCAGTGAAGAAAGTGACAGCGACTACCTGTTCGAGGATATCACCGGTGTTGAAATTCGGGCAGCTGTGATCCACGGGCCCACCAAATACCCGGTTGGTGTGCGGCGAAGCTTCACGCTCAGGCATGAGGGCGGGCCTGAAATTTTTCCCCAGAACATCTACAGCGAGCAGCTTACCCGGCGCAAGGACCGACATGAGGTACGCCGCTGGGTTGAGCAGGAACTGCAGCCCGAGCGCAGGGGTAGTTCGGAATCGGATGATTCCGACCAATCCCGGTGAATGTCGGTTCGGTGGCTATTTATGGTATGGCGATAAATCATGAAATGGCCATCCCGGCCAGCCGGCCGTGGATCATTTTCTCCAGGGCTTGGGCGGAAGGAGACAGAGAGCGGGAGGCCTGTTTGATGATGCCAATCTGGCGCACCAGTTTCGGGTCACTCAGGGGAACAAAGCACAGCTTTTCGTTGGCCACAGGGAAGGCGAGGCGAGGTAGTGTGGTGATGCCGCTGCCGGCTTCCAGCATGGCGAGCAGGGAAATCATGTTGGAGATAAAGAAGTCGTTGTTGTCGACCAGACTGGCGGCGGCCGTGTGCTTCAGAAGCCGGGAGGTGCCGTTGGCAATAAAACGCTCTTCCGTCAGTTCCTGCCATTGTAGGCTGCTGCGACTGGCCAGAGGATGGTCCTTGCGCATGACAACGCCCACGTTGTCTTCGAACAGTGGGTTGAATGCCAGGCTTTCGTCCGGAACCCACATGCTGCTGATTCCCAGATCCACCTCACCATTGGCTACCAGTCGACAGACGAATTCTGCGTTTTCATCATGAAGATTGATGTTGATGTCCGGATACTCGGCGACAAACGCCGCGAGAAACTCAGGCATCAGCCGGCTGGCAACCGAGGGTACCGTGGCGAGCGTCACCCGTCCCTGGTGTCCCTTGGCCATGTGTTCCAGTTCGCTTGCCAGCCTGTCGTGCTGGTTGATCAGCTCCCGGAATCTTGGCAGGCAATACTCGCCGAACGGAGTGAGCTGCCCTTTGTGGGTTTTTTCGAACAGCGGCTGCCCTAGCTTTTCTTCCAGATCACGAATGGCCATGGATAGCGCCGGCTGGCTCCGATGGAGTTTCAGCGCTGCGCCGTGAAAGCTGCCTTCTTCCCGCACCGCCAATACGTAACGTAGAGGCTGAATCTTGAGTTCGATCGACATTTGCACTCGCCCCAGTCTGTTTCTTCTTTAAAGTATAAGAAAAACTTACTGAAAACACGATATTTTTGATTATCCTTATTTATCTGAAGCGTCTAGGCTTGGGGGATCATATAAGGAGGAACCCATGCCAAATTCACACGCACTTTATATCGGCGGCGAGTGGGTTGCAGGCGCCCATGCTGCCCAGCCCAACCAGAACCCTTCAGACCTGAGCGACACAATCGGCCACTACGACCAGGCCAGTGCCGAGCAGGTGAAGCAAGCGATCAGTGCCGCACAGGCTGGGCAGAAAATCTGGGCAGAAACCGGTCTTGAAGCCCGCTACAGCGTGTTAATGGCGATTGGCAATGAGCTGATTGCCCGCAAAGATGAGCTAGGCGAGCTTTTGTCGCGAGAAGAGGGCAAGCCTCTGGCAGAAGGCAAGGGGGAGGTCTATCGCTCCGGACAGTTCTTCCAGTACTACGCAGCGGAAGTGCTCCGGCAGATCGACGATCGGGTCGCTTCGGTGCGACCCGGCGTTGAAATTGAAACCCGTCGAGAGCCGCTTGGGGTGGTTGGCGTTATCAGCCCCTGGAACTTCCCCATGGCCACCGCGGTCTGGAAGATTGCGCCCGCCCTGGCCTTCGGTAATGCCGTGGTGTTCAAGCCCGCGAATCTGGTGCCGGCCAGTGCCTGGGCACTAACCGAAATAATCAGCCGCCAGAATCTGCCCGCCGGCACCTTCAATCTGGTGACCGGTAGTGGTCGCGAAGCCGGCGAAGCATTGATTACCAGCCCCCATGTGCAGGCGATTACCTTTACCGGTTCCCTTGAGGTCGGTCAGCGGGTTGCATCAGCCACTGCGGCCAACCTGGTGAAATGTCAGCTGGAGATGGGGTCGAAGAATGCCCTGATCGTCCTCGACGATGCCGATGTGGATTTGGCGGTGGAAGCGGCCTTTGCCGGCGCCTACTCCGGGTCCGGCCAGAAGTGCACGGCATCCTCGCGATTGATTGTGGTGGATGCTGTGCACGACGAGTTTGTCCAGAAGCTCACCGCCAAGTTGTCCGGTGCAACGGTTGGCCCGGCCCTGTCCGAAAAGACTGTTATCGGGCCCATTGCCAGCAAAAGCCAGCTCGATGCCAACCAACGTTGGGTCGGCGTTGCGCTGGAAGAGGGGGCAACCATGGCCTTCGGTGGAGATCGGGTTAACGCGTCTACAGACGGTTACTACATGCAGCCGGTGCTGTTCACCAATACCACCAACGACATGAGCATCAACCGGGATGAAGTGTTCGGCCCTGTTGCCTGTGTCATTCGAGTTCCGGACTACGAAACTGCCCTGGCGACTCTGAACGATACCAATTACGGGCTCACCGCTGGCCTGATTACCCGTTCCCTGCAACGGGCTTCCGACTTCAAGGCCCGGGCCGAGACCGGCTGCGTGATGGTGAATCTGGCGACGGCCGGTACCGATTACCACGTACCGTTCGGTGGCAGAAAGGACTCCAGTTTCGGGCCCCGGGAGCAGGGCCAGTATGCGCGGGAGTTCTATACGGTGATCAAAACCTGTTACACCAAGGCCTGAGGTCTGCCGCCATGTCAAAGTCTGTGCTTACTATTGATGGCCTGCAGTATTCCAACTGGTCGAGAGCCATTTTTGAACAAATGCGGGAGGGCGGTGTTGATGCAGTGCACGCCACGCTCGTATATCACGAAAATTGCCGTGAAACCCTTCTGCGTTTCGGCGAGTGGCAGCGTCGTTTCGAGGAGCATTCCGATCTGATCATGCCGGTGTTTGAGGCCAGCGATATAGAACTGGCCAGGGAAACACACCGGATCGGCATTTTCTTCGGGGCCCAGAACTGCTCGCCAATCGAGGACGATATCGACCTGGTGGCCATCATGCGCCGGTTGGGATTGCTGATCATGCAGCTGACCTACAACAACCAGAGCCTTCTGGCCTGTGGCTGCTACGAAACCGAAGACAGCGGTATTACCCGGTTCGGCCGGCAGGCGATCCGGGAGATGAACCGGGTCGGGATGCTGATCGATATGTCCCACAGTGCCGAGCGCTCCACCCTGCAGGCCATCGAACTGTCGGAACGGCCGGTGATTATCTCCCACGCCAATCCGGCGAGCTTTCATCCGGCAAAGCGTAACAAGTCCGATTCGGTATTGCGTGCTATTGCTGAAAGTGGAGGCATTCTCGGCTTCTCGGTCTACCCGTTCCATCTGAAGAATGGCCCGGACTGCACGCTGGACGAGTTCTGCGGCATGGTCGCCGATACCGCTGAACTGATGGGGATTGACCATATTGGAATGGGTACGGATCTCTGTCAGGCCCAGCCCGAATCGGTGCTGACCTGGATGCGGAACGGGCGCTGGAGCAAGGCCATGGACTACGGTGAGGGGAGTCAGGCCAATGCCGGCTGGCCGTCGCCGCTTTCCTGGTTCAGTGACAACCGGCATTTCCCGAATATCGCCGAGGGGCTCCAGCAGAAAGGATTCAATCAGGAAGAAGTAGAGAAGATCATGGGCCGAAACTGGCTCAGGCAATTGACCGAGGGCACGCGGCCGGTCTCTGACACCGCGTTCTGAGTACACACTGTTCCAAAAACAACAACAGGTAAGCGTCATGACCAACTCAGCCAGCTCCATAGCTATCCCGGAAACGGGTGTAAAACGCTTCGGCGACCCGATTGTCCTGGTTCTGAGCGTAGGTTTTATCCTGCTCTTTCTTGGCCTGTCACTTTACGATATCGAGTGGACGGCCGGGCTGATCAGCAACGGCTTTGCGTGGACAGCCAAGTACCTTGGCTCGTATTTCCAGCTTCTGCTGCTGCTCACCTTTCTCATTGGTATGGGCGTGGCCATCTCGCCGGCGGGTAGCGCCAAAGTAGGGAATATGGACACGCCGGAGCTGAGCACCTTCAAGTGGCTGTCCATCATCATGTGTACACTCCTGGCGGGCGGCGGGGTATTCTTCGCGGCCGGTGAGCCTGTCTACCATTTCGTCGTCACGCCGCCGGTCTTTGACACCGAGGCGGGCACGGCCGAGGCGGTTGCTCCTGCCCTGGCCCAATCCTTCATGCACTGGGGCTTTCTGGCCTGGGCAATCCTGGGAACCCTGTCTGCCATAGTGCTGGCCCACGCCCATTATGTGAAAGGCCAACCCTTGCAACCGCGGACCCTGCTTTACCCGGTCTTTGGTGACCGTGTCATGAAGGGCGGGTTTGGTGCCTGTGTCGATGCCGCCTGCGTTATCGCCGTTGTGGCGGGAACGGTCGGGCCCATCGGGTTTCTTGCCACCCAGGTCAGTTTTGGTCTGCATGACCTGTTCGGGGTCGCCGAAGGCTACGGTACCCAGTTGATCATCCTGGCGGTGCTTGCCGGGGTTTATGTGACCTCCGCCATGACCGGTATTCACCGGGGTATCCAGCTGTTGAGCCGTTTCAACGTGTTTCTTGCCCTGGCAATCGCGGCTGTCATCTTCCTGTTTGGTCCGACACTGTTTCTGACCAACGCCTACACCCAGGGCTTCGGTGAATACATCAGTTCGTTCTTCGCCATGGCCACGGTGACTGCCGGCACTGCCGAAGGCTGGTGGATGCAATGGTGGACCGTGTTCTTCTTTGCCTGGTTCCTCGGCTATGGTCCACTGATGGCGATTTTTGTCGCGCGGATTTCCCGGGGACGTACCATTCGCCAGATGATCCTGGCGGTTGGGGTAATGGCGCCTATTGCAACAACGATCTGGTTCACACTGCTCGGTGGTTCCGGCATATTCTTCCAGCTTACCGGAGTGATCGACCTTGCTGAGGCACTCAACAACTTCCAGTTTGACGTTGCCACACTGACCATCGCCAAAGCGTTGCCAGGCGGTTCCATGATGGCCCTGGCGATCCTGGTGCTGACAACCATTTTCGTGGCGACCACCGGCGATTCGATGAGTTATGCCATCGCGGTGGTCAGTGTGGGCCATGATGAGCCGGAACCGATTGTGCGGGCCTTCTGGGGTGTGGCCATGGCACTGATGGCGGCGGTACTGCTATACATGGGAGCAGGCCAGATCAGTGCCTTGCAGCAGTTCATTGTGATTACCGCGATACCGGTCTCACTGATTCTTCTGCCATCGCTGTACATTGGCCCCAAATCGGCCTACGCCATGGCCCGGGAGCAGGGCATAGTTCCGCCCAAGGGTGAGGTGGCGCTGGTGGGTGAAACGACCGGTTCTACCGACAGGGCAGGAGGCTGAAGCATGGTATCCCAGTTGGACGTCAAGCCCGAGTTGAATCTCCGTCCGGCAGACCGGGTGATGAATCTGGTCCGGCTCGGGAGCCTTCACGCCAGTCGCCTGAGTTTTTCCCGCAGTCTGGTTCGCCAGATGGCCCGTGAGGACTGGACAGTCACCCGGGTCCGCTTCGATCTTGATGATCAGGGCCACGGGGTTGTTATCTACCGCCTGAGTACACCGAACCACACCTATCACGGCGTGGTGTTCTCGCAGCATCTGGACCCGGAGCGCCGGTCTGACCGGGTGATTGCCGAAGCCTGGGACGTCACTTTCGCGCTGGTGGAAGGGGAAGTGGAGGGCACTCTGCTGGAGCAGATGGCGGCCAACGTGCCACTGCAGGAAGCCGGCCGTCAGCACCCCAGGCTGCTGGTGCTCTCGCGGGCCAACAAAAGCCTCAGAAACTTCAGCCACTTTGTCGAGGCGCTGGCGTCCGGGCACCAGCCGGACCCTGCCTGGCTAACCCGGGTGGGGTATCTTTACCGGACCACGGCGGTCTATGGCAACGGCAAATTTGGCATTGCCGACTACGCCCGCCTGCAAAACAATCCGGACTTCAATCGTCCCTTTTCGGCACAGATGTTCGCGGTTTACCTGTTGCGCCACTTTTCGGTCCAGCAGGTGGAGCATCTCGCCCGACGCCGGTCGCCGGACCGCGCCGTTGCCCTGCACCCGTCGTTGCAGCGTTACCTGGGTATCGGAAATTCCACGGGTCTTGGCATGGCCCCCTTCCTGATCAATCACCCGCAACTGATCCAGCAGTGGGTATATTGCCGTGAACGGGCCCTGGCGCATGCCCGTGAACAGTTGCCCGGTGAAGTCAGCCGGCAGGAACTCCTGACCCTGCTCAGGCGGGCACACCGTCACTTTTCTGAAACGGTCACGGAGGACGCTGAGCAGACCCGGCGCAACGAGGCCACGGTGGTCTCCATTGAAGCGGTCATTGAATGGCTGGAAAGGACCCCGGCCTCACCTGGCCTCTGGAACGATTTGCTGGCGTGGGCCGACGAGCAATGTTCGCTGGAGGCGCAGGAACTGATCAATACCCTGCTGATTGAGCTGTATCCGGAGCTGATCGATGCGGTGGAAAACGAGCTCGGTTGTGAAGAAATACTGGAACTGCAGCCGGAAATGCGGGCGGCCACCCTGAAGCGGGAGATCGAAACCCGGTTTGCCTGGGCTCTGGACTACGACCCGAAGAATCCGGACCACCAGTACTGGTTCTGGTACCGGTCTGTGGAAAAGGAAGAACCGAGGCTGGGTGTACGCTCCGCAGAACCGGGGGCTGAGAAAGAGATGCCCTTGGCAATCGGCCCGCGGATTTATCGCACCCACCAGTTGCTGGATGCGTTTCTTGACCGCGCTCCCCGGGGCTCGGTGGTGGAGTTCCTGATGGCGCATCCCCGCCAGAAGGAGTGTGTCCGGCGAATCCAGACCATGGCGGACACCCCTTATGGCGAAATCCAGGCCAATCTCTGGCATCGGGACATGAAACCCATGCACCTGCTGCGCACCAAGCTGTCGTTTTTCGGTGCCAGTCGGTTTGATCCCAAATCGGACCGCTGGGTCCGGGTGACCCTGTTTCAGGGCGCGCCTCTGTTTTGCGAGCTTTTCAGTGATCATGGCACCGACAAGGCACGTCTGGCGGAGCTGGACGACTGGAGTTTTCCCGTGGAACCGGATCTGGATGCGTTATGAAAGTCTCCTTCAATGAACTTCAGGGCATTGGCCGAAAAGCCTTTATCGGGATCGGCTTTGCCGAGGGTGATGCAATAGATGCCGCCGAAATGGTGGCCTGGATGGAAGCCCATGGCCTCGGCGGCGTGGAAGCGCTGAAAAAAGGCCTGCGTTTTCTGCTGGCCGAGGATCAGGACGAGTCTCCGACCCTGATCTATCAGGATGCCGACTTCAGTGTGCTCGACGCCCACAACCACAGTATTCTCGGCAACGCCAGCCTCGCCGTTGAACTGGGCTACGCGCGGGCCCGGGCGCGGGGCCTGTCGGTTACCAAAATCCGCCACTGCCATAACCGCATTCTGATCATTGGATACCTGTCCCGTCTGGCCCGCCGGGGGATGAACGTTACCGCGTTCTGGCGCAATGCCCATGATCCGCTCACCGAACTGGTGGTGGGATTCAAGGCCGGCCACCCGGTACCCGAGATCTGCTTATACAGCCTGGACGATGCACCGGATGATACCGAGAAGAACGACGGCATTACCCTGATCATGGCCAATCACGTTGACCTGCTGCCCAGTCTGCGCTCCGAGTATGCATTGACCAATCTGATGCGCCAGACCGAAGAGGATCTCGAAAGACAGCGAGACCGGGCGCTGGTCGAGGGCATGGATGTCGATGATGAGCTTTGGCACAACCTCAAATCCCTGGCCGATCGGCTTCTGGTGGAAGCAACCGACGCCTCCCGAAGCGGAGCCGGTGCTGGCACCCGCGACAACGACTGAACAGAGAAAAAAACCATGATTGGAACCCGCACGATTAACCCCATTGCTACCCAGTTGCCGCGCTCCAAAGCCCCCCTTGAGTGGGCTGTCAGTGCGAATGGCATTCTCTTTACCGCCCAGATTCCAATCGACGCCAGCGGTCAGGTGGTTGCTGGCGGTATTGAGGCCCAGACCCGGCAAACCATGGAGAACCTGAAGCACACCCTGGAATGCGCCGGGGGCGGAATGGCCAGCCTGACCCAGGCGTTGATCTATGTGACTGACCGGGAACATCTGGCAACGGTGAATCAGGTCTACGGGGGCTATGTTGAAGCAACTTATCCCAACCGGGCGGCGATTATTGTCTCCGGCTTTGCCCGGGTAGAGATGCTGGTGGAGATTGTGGCTTATGCCGCCGTCGGCGGGGCTACCTAACGTTTTCGTAAGTAACCTTCCTTGATGTCGGCCGCGGGTTTGTGGAGGATGAGCTTCGAAATTCAACGGATTTGAAAACGAGGTCGATCATGTCACTGAAAGACGAACTGATCAGGAAAGCCGAAGCCCAGCTTGATGCATGGGAAAAAGAAGCCGATGCTCTGGAGGCTGAAGCCGAGGCCAAGGAGTCTGAAGCGCAGAACGAGAAAGCCAGTGCCGATATCCAGCAGAGCGCCTCCGACGCTCTTCGCTCGGTGCAGGACAAAATCTCGGACGGCCGTAAAAAACTCGATGAGATCAAGCAGAGCAGCGAGGACAATGTGGAGTCTGTTCGCGAGAAGCTCGCCGATCTGGTTGGGCCCTCGGATAAGCGTTAGCGTACGGCTATGTACCGGGTTGATTGCCCCTAGGCCAGACAGATGCGGTAACGGATAACGCCCGCGTCCTCTTCCCGGATCCATTCAATCCGGTGGCCGGTTATCTCGCACAGGGCCTGAAGGTCCCGCCGCCCGGTGGGGTCATCGGCCAGAAAATCCACCCGGGTGCCGCTTGGCAATCCCTGAGTCCGTTTTTTGAAACGCAAGATAGGGAGCGGGCACACCAGGCCGACGGCATCGATCTGGTGTACTGTTGACTGATCAGTCAAGACGGACGCTCTCACTGCTGGTTTGCTCGGCGGAGGACCAGCCGAACTGGTTCAGCACTGGTGGCGCGAGAGAGGCAATTACCAGGGCTGCGATAAATGCGGAAATCATAACCTTCATGATGAACCTCCCTTGCCCTGTTTGGCTTCGACCTCGGCCACCCACAGGTCGTGGTGTTGGCGCGCCCACTCCAGATCAACCTTGCCGTTACCCATGGCATCGAATGCCCCTTCCATACCGATCGAGCCGATATAGATGTGCGCAATGATGGCCACCATCAACACGAATGCCACAATCGAGTGCCAGATGTTGGCATACTGCATCTCTTCGTGCGGCGTCAGCACTGTCGGCAAATCCGTTCCCAAAACAGTGTTCACGACGCCAAACGTCTTGGCAAACATTGGAATTTCAAACGGAAACAACAATGACAGGCCCGACAACGAGACTGAAAAACCCAGCAACATCACGGTCCAGAAAACAATTTTCTGACCGGCGTTGAACTTCCTCGCTGACGGATGGGCGTTGGTGAAGATGCCGCCGCCCACTTTGAGCCACTGCCAATCGAGCTTGTTGGGGATGTTGTGCGCCACCCACATGAAGAAGGTCATCACCAGCCCCAACATAAAGGCCCACGCAATGTTGTTGTGAAGCCATTTGGAGCCGGCCGCCAGAGTGGCAAAGGCCTCGGGCCCCATAACCGGAATGAGGAAACTGCGACCCATCAAGGTGATTAACCCCGTTATAGCTAATGCGACAAACGAGCCCGCCAACAGCCAGTGACCAAATCGTTCGATGGCTTTGAATCGTTCAACCGTGGTGCCCGCAGGGCCGCCTTTGATTTTGATTCTTCCGCGCACAAAATAGAACACTGCCAGTAGCGCAATGATAGCCAGGATTGCACTGCCACCGTAAGTGATGACCGGCCCCTCTCGTAACTTGTACCAGGGTATGCCTCCGTCCTGGATCAGGACGTCAGCGGCAGGCCCCCGGGCCTGGGTACTGGGGTCAATCTTGTTGTATCGAATGGCACGATAGATGTCGGAATCCGAGCGCCCTCCCAGGGTGCCGAGTCGACCACTGATCGGTGCCGCATTGGCAGGATTACCCAGGTTTTCCGAGCGAAAGGACTCGTCAATTTCCAACTGCTTTTGACGAGCCAGGATGTCTTCCAGGGTTTGAGCACCCCCGGTAGACGTGCGATCAACCGCGGGGGCCTCTTGCGCCCAGACAGGATTAAACACCAGTGTCGCCAGTGCAAGGACGACAGCACCTAACAACTTACGCTTCATGCGAGCACCCCAAAAGAATCAAGAAGAAGAGTTCGTTGCCGCCATGAGTTTTGCGGGGCCCGGGGGCCCCGCAACTCATGGCGGGCTTAAGGGACCTTCTTCCCGTAGGCCGTGCCCCATCCCCAGGCGCCGGAACCGAAACCACGGCTCACCACACGCTGGCGATAGATGTCCGCCACCTCGCTGCCATCACCGGCCAGCAGCGCCTTGGTTGAGCACATCTCCGCACAGATTGGCAGCTTGCCCTCGGCAATGCGGTTGCGGCCGTACTTGGTGAACTCGGCTGTTGAATTGTCTTCTTCAGGGCCGCCTGCACAGAACGTGCATTTGTCCATCTTGCCCCGGCTGCCAAAGTTGCCCGCCTGGGGGAACTGAGGCGCACCGAAGGGGCAGGCATAAAAACAATACCCACAACCAATACACAGATCCTTGGAGTGCAGCACGATACCGTCTTCGGTCTGGTAGAAGACATCCACAGGGCAAACGGCCATACAAGGCGCGTCTGAACAGTGCATGCAAGCTACCGAGATCGAGCGTTCGCCAGGCTTACCATCTCCGATGGTCACCACGCGCCGGCGGTTGATACCCCAGGGGACTTCATTCTCATTCTTACAGGCCGTTACGCAAGCATTACATTCGATGCAGCGTTCGGCATCGACCAGGAATTTTGCGCGTGCTTTTCCTTCAAGTGCCATGATCTACACCTCTTGTTATGCCGGCATAATCGCGCACAGGGTGGCCTTGGTCTCTTGCATCTGCGTGACCGAGTCATACCCATATGTCTGAATCGTGTTAGTGGATTCGCCGAGGACTATGGGGTCGGCACCTTTGGGGTACTTGTCCCTCAGGTCTTTGCCTTCCAGATGTCCGCCAAAGTGGAAGGGCATAAAGGCCACGCCTTCGCCAACGCGCTCGGTGACCATTGCCTTCACCCGGATGCGCCCGCCTTCGGGGCCGGAAACCCAGACGTCCTTGCCGTCACGAATGTTCAGGTTGTTCGCGTCGCGCGGATTCACCTCGATGAACATGTCCTGCTGCAGTTCCGCCAGCCAGGCGTTTGAACGGGATTCATCACCACCACCCTCATACTCAACCAGTCGGCCTGAGGTCAGAATGATGGGGAAGTCCTTGCTGAAGTCCTTCTTCTGAATGGACTCGTACAAGGTTGGCACGCGCCAGAAATGCTTATCCTCATAAGTGGGGTAGTCCTTGACCAGGTCCCGACGCGGGGTGTAGAGCGGTTCACGGTGAATTGGCACCGGGTCCGGGAAGTTCCAGACCACCGTGCGCGCCTTGGCGTTACCAAAGGGGGCACACTCGTGCTTGATGGCGACACGCTGGATTCCGCCTGAAAGATCGGTCTTCCAGTTGGTCTCGGGACCCGCAATCGCATCAATAGTGGCACGCTCCTCGGCCGTCAGGTCCTTGTCCCAGCCCAGGTCCATCAGCATCTGCATGGTAAACTCCGGATACCCGTCCTTGATCTCGGAGTTTTTCGAGTAAACGCCGTCAGCAAGCAGGCTCTCGCCGTTGCGCTCGACGCCAAACCGGGCACGGAAGGTGAGGCCGCCCTGGGACACCGGCAGGGACATATCGTACAGGTTCGCCGTTCCCGGATGGTTCATTTCCGGCGTGCCCCAGGATGGCCACGGCAGACCGTAGAAATCACCATCACAGGGTCCACCTACCGCACGCAGGCTGGTCTTGTCGAAGTGGTGCTGGTACTGCATGTGTTTCTTCAGGCGTTCGGGCGATTGGCCGGTGTAGCCGATGGTCCACATACCGCGGTTGAATTCGCGAGTGATGTCCTCAATTAACGGCTCGTCGCCTTCAATCGCAATATTGCGGAACATGCGATCGGTGAAACCGAACTTGTCGGCAAACAGCTTCATGATCTCGTGATCGACTTTCGAGTCGAACAGTGGCTCGACAACCTTTTCGCGCCATTGAAGCGACCGGTTCGAAGCGGTTACTGAGCCATAGGTCTCGAACTGGGTGGTCGTTGGCAGCAGGTAGGCGCCATCCTTGCGATCATGCAGCACCGCTGAAACGGTTGGGAAGGGGTCCACGACGACCAGCATGTCCAGCTTTTCCATGGCGTCTTTCATTTCAAGCATGCGGGTCTGCGAGTTGGGCGCGTGGCCCCACAGAACCATGGCTCGGGTATTATCGGGCTGCCCCAGGTTTTCCTTGGCTTCCAGAACACCGTCGATCCAGCGCGACACCGGAATCCCCTTCTCGTTCATCATGGCTTTGGACTTGCCGTTTTTGTCCCACACGGCAAACCGACCCTTGAGCCAGTCCAGATCTTCCTCCCAGACCCGTGCCCAGTGGGCCCATGAGCCTGCAGTCAGGCCGTAGTAGCCGGGTAGGGTATCGGCCAGGACGCCCAGATCAGTGGCACCCTGCACGTTGTCGTGTCCGCGGAAGATGTTGGTACCGCCGCCGGAAACACCGATGTTCCCCAGCGCCAGCTGCAGTATGCAGTATGCGCGGGTATTGTTGTTGCCATTGGAGTGCTGGGTACCACCCATACACCAGATAACAGTGCCCGGGCGGTTGTTAACCAGGGTACGCGCAACGCGCTCAAGCTGCCCTCCGGGCGCACCGGTTACACGCTCAACCTCTGCCGGGTTCCAGCGCTTCACCTCTTTACGGATGTCGTCCATCCCCCACACTCTGGTGCGGATGTATTCTTTGTCTTCCCAGCCGTTTTCAAAGATGTGCCACAGGAGGCCCCAGATCAGTGCGACATCGGTACCCGGCCGGAGGCGAACAAACTCATCGGCATGGGCCGCGGTGCGCGTGAAGCGCGGATCGCAGACAATGAGCGGCGCGTTGTTTTCTTCCTTGGCTTTCAGGACATGCAGCAGCGACACCGGGTGCGCTTCGGCGGGGTTGCCCCCGATTATGAAGATGGCCTTGGAGTTGTGGATGTCGTTGAACGAGTTGGTCATCGCACCGTAGCCCCAGGTATTCGCTACGCCGGCGACCGTGGTTGAGTGACAGATCCGGGCCTGGTGATCGACGTTGTTGGTGCCCCAGTAGGCGGCAAATTTACGGTACAGATACGCCTGTTCGTTGTTGAACTTCGCACTGCCTAGCCAATAGACCGAATCGGGGCCGCTCTCTTCGCGGATTTGCAACATCTTGTCGCCGATTTCGTTGATCGCCTGGTCCCAGGAGATCTTCTGCCACTGGCCGCCGACCATTTTCATCGGGTACTTCAGGCGGCGCTCGTTGTGCGCACTCTCGCGCACCGATGCGCCCTTGGCGCAGTGGGCACCCAGGTTAATGGGGCTGTCCCAGCCAGGTTCCTGGCCCGTCCATACGCCATTCTGGACTTCAGCCTCGACCGTACAGCCTACCGCGCAGTGCGGGCACACTGACTTTTTGCGAACGACTTCGCCACCCGCCGTCGACGGGGCCGCGGCCTTGACGCGGGTAGATGTCAGCGACAACGCCGCCAGGCCACCCACTGCGACACCGGAGGCCGTCAGAAACCCACGACGGTCCATCGTGCTGGCAGCGAGGGATGAAAGTAAAGATCCCGCACGGGGGCCTTTCGCTACCCCGTTGGTCTTCTTTCGTAACATGTCACATACCTCTCTCTTTTTTTATTCTCGTTTTCCCGGAGGTGTGATCATCCAAGAGCATCACGCAACCTTGAATGATTCACGCTTCCTCAAAAGCGAGCCGATTCGAAATATTTACGTGTGTGCTCAGTGTCACGGAGACCGCGGCTTTCAGGGGCGTCTTTTTTGACGACCTCGGCTGCGGCGTTCGGTGCAACTGCCACTGCGACGGCAGCCGGAGCTGCCGCGGCTGCCATCCGCAGGAAACGGCGACGGCTGTTTTCACACTTTGGGTTATCCACAGGACACCTCCACCTGAGTTAAAGGGATCGGGCAGATCCCGGTTATTGAATCGCAAATGCCTCGGCCTCTACGATCATGAAAGCCCGCCCCAGCGAGCCCACAGGCGCGTAGAAGATCGCGGATTGCGCTTCTTCTAAATCGGTAAAAAACAACGCCGCCCACTTTGCCAAGTGCGCGTCAAAAAAAGCTTTCTGTGACGACAAATCACTGTCACACACGAACTCGCCGGTGATGATGCCCGCCATGATTTCACACAGCGTGCCTATATGATCCTCAGGCTCTTTAACGTCGTCACTGGCCGTGACACCCCGGGCCATCAGATCGGTACGCAAGTCCGCAAGGGGCTTCTCGTTCAGAAAACCGGTCAGGTAATAACTGGCGTACGGCAGCAGTTCCCCGCGGCCGACTCCAACGAACAGGTTGTTATACTCCCGCTCGGCATCATAAGGCGTGGTGCGCTCGGCAAGCGCAGCCAGGTTTTTCGCGGCGACGCCCAGAGCGGTACTGTCACCCTGCAAGGATGCCAGTCCCTGAAGCAGCTCTCTCGAAGGTGGGTCACCCAGCAAGACGCCCAGCAATTGGTAAATTTGGGCTCGCGCGCGATCTTCGTCGCTGATCGAGCGAGGGCACTGAACTTCAGCAGTGTTGACCAAGTCTCAGTCCTTAGTATTATTGTTTGATTTTTGCGCTATCAACCTTTATAGCTCTGATCGGACCCGGGCGCAACCTGCTCCCGAACATGGCTATTCAAAACGCATCCGGGGGCGATAGCGCGGTTCAGGTTCGGGTTCTGGCTCAGCTTCGCCAACGACCGGTTCAAGGCTGCCGGGACCGGGCGGCAGCTCAACAGCAACCCCGGGCTCCGGCTCTTCCATAGCCCCTTCAGACTCAATCGGTTCCGGGTCTTCGGCCTGCGCCTTGATCCGGTTTTCGAGTTGCTCATCAAGCTTTTTGGTTTTATCGATCAGGCCCTGGCCCACCTTGTAAAGGGTCTTAGCGCCACTGACCGCGGTTCCGGCGTCGGTGAAATCTTCGTCATAGTCATTAAGGCCATCCAGCACCGCCAGCACGGGGTTGGATTTCCAGAGCGCGCGCAGGGCCTTGCGGCGCAAGTAGTCAGGAATCTCCTTGCCCATGAATCCAGCGATGTCGGTACCCAGCCCGATGGTATCCGGATCCGGCAAGCCGTACTTCTCCAGCACCTCTTGCTCCGGCAGGGCTTCATTCCGAGCGAGCTCCTGTGCTTCGGGAGACGGCCCGGACTCGGCAGTCGAAGGAGGTGCGGGCTCAGTTTTTCTGCCGGCTTCGGTTTTTCTGCGCGACCAGCGCTGTAGACGTGACTCAGTCATCACTGGACTCTCGGCTTCTTAATGTTGGAAGGGGCACGATAAACATCGCTTTGCTGACGAATACGCGGATCGCCTTTGGCGTCCTCGATACCATCGACACGGATCTCGTCACGACGACGCTTTTTGAAAGGCTCCTCGATATAGTGCATGTCGATAAACTCTTTGATCCAGGCCGCCAGGGACTCGGGAATCGGAACCGCTTCGACGATGCTCTCGCCACTATCCAGGGCATCCAGCGCCTCATGGGCACTGGCGGTAATGGTGCTGACAACCCACCCTGAAGGAGACCGATTGGACTGGTCCTTATCCAATATGACCCAGACGGAGGGAACGATCATATTCAAAGATACAAGGTAACCCTCTACATCGGCGCGAAATAATTCCATTGCCACGGTGCCTGCGTGGTAATCGACCACCTCGCCCTCGCGGACCAGCTCTTTCCAGGATGCCTCCGGAGCCCCCGGTATAAGGGCTACTGGCTTCCAGATGTCCCGCGCCCACCGGGTTACGCCGGGTGACCGGCGAACGACGGCGCCGACTTGTAATTCGCGTTTCCAATGATCTGTACGACTACTCATGGCATGTCTCTTCTGTTATAGCTTAAAACTAGCAGGGCCCGAACGATTATCCAATTGTCCAAAAGTAAATAGCTGTGGCATGCTCAAAAAGCGAACCGATACGTATACGCATAACAACAACGAAAAGAGTCGAATTCCTGATGACGGCACACAAGACCCTACTGTTATGTACCTGCGACAAAACACAGTCCTTTGATCCAGAGGCACTGCGGACGGCCGCGGCAGCTGGGCAGGTGATCGCGGTGGATCAACTGTGCGGCAACGATATGAAGACTGCCGCTGATCATCTGGGCGCCAGTAACGAATTGCTCATAGCCTGTGGCCAGCAGGCCGCTTTATTCGAGCGCCTGGGTGAGGACGTATACGCTGGGATTCAGCACTGCGCGCCGTTCAGTACCATCGACATTCGGGATCGCGCCGGCTGGAGTGCCGCCAGCGCGAAGCCCGGGCGTTTACATGCCAAGCAGGCGGCCTTGATCGCCGCGGCCCAGCTGCCCGCTCCCATGGCACCCGCAAAAACCATTCAGTCCAGCGGTGTATGCTGCATTGTCGGCCCAACCGAGCAGGCGATAAGGATGGCTGAGCTGGTGCAGGACGAGCTGGGCGTCACCTGCATTGTTAACGATGCCGGCCCCATTCAGCTGCCATCCGCCGCTTACGACGTGGCCAAAGGTCAGCTGACGGGAGCCTACGGCGCGCTCGGCAACTTCAAGCTGGAATTTGCCCACCTACAAACCCTGCATCCTGCGGGCCGTGGTGAGCTGGGTTATGAGGCAGCCAAGCCCACTGCCCGCAGCGAGTGCGACGTATTCATCGACCTGCGTGGCGGCGCCCCGGCATTTCCCAGCCACGAAAAACGCAACGGCTATTTCTGGGCCGACCCGAACAAGACCGGCGAGCTGGAACGTATTGCCCTGACCGCCCGGGAGCGGGTGGGCGAGTTCGAGAAAACCGTGTATTTCAGGCTGGAAGAGTCCCTGTGCGCGCACTCCCGGGCGAATAAACCCGGCTGTACCCGCTGCCTGGATGTTTGCCCCACCGAGGCCATTTTTTCCTTTGGCGACCATATCCAGATTGATTCGGATATTTGCGCCGGCTGCGGCTCCTGTGCGGCGGTCTGTCCCACCTCTGCCGTAACCATGAACGAAACTCCGTTTGAGGCCCTGACCAAGGCCGTGGAGGTCATGGCGAAGGTCTATCGCGAGCATACCCAGGAATCCCCGCGTCTAGTTTTCCACACCCTGGGCGCGGGCACGGAAGCCATTGCCAACCTGGCCCGGTACGACGATGGCCTGGCAGACGATCTGATTCCGATGGCTCTGGAGCACGTAGACCGGATTGGTCATGCCGAGATCATGGCCGCCTTCGGCGCCGGCTACGCCGAAGTGCTGATCCTTGCCGACAATGAGATAGACCGCCGGGCGGTGGCCGCGGAAGTGGAGCTGGCCCAGGCCCTGCTCAAGGGTACCCACAACTCGCCGAGCCGCGTGCGGGTGATTTCCGCCATCGAACTCTGTGATGCCGGTGACAACGCCGGCCGTGTGAGCGATCCGGTCTTGCTGGTCGGTGGTCGCCGGGACATCACGCGGGTAACGGTTGCCGCCATGTCGGACAAGATCGAAGAGCCGATTCCACTCCCTGTTGGCGCACCTTATGGCGCCATCGAAATTGATTCCGATAAGTGCACGCTCTGCCTGGCCTGCGTATCACTTTGCCCCACTGGCGCCCTTGGTGATCACCCGGACCGACCGGAGGTCCAGTTCACGGAAAACGCCTGTGTCCAGTGCGGCATCTGCGAGAGCACCTGTCCGGAGACCGCCATCACCCTGAAGCCCCAGCTCGATGTGTCCAAGGCGGCATTGAGTGCCCGGGCATTGCACGGTGAGGAGCCCTTCGAGTGCATCAAGTGCGGAACCCCGTTCGGCGTTGCCAGCACCATTAACCGGATCGTCGAGAAACTGGAAAACCAGCACTGGATGTACAAGAACTCTGATAACGTGCAACTCATCAAGATGTGTGACGACTGTCGGGTCAAGGCCCAGTTCCATGGGGACACCGCGCCCATGGCAGGCGGCGACCGCCCCCGGGTCCGCACCAGTGACGACTATCTGGACAGCTGAAAACAACAGGACACACCATGGTTGAGTACACCGAAGTAGGAAAGAAGCCGAACCTGATCGGAACCGACGCCCCCCGGCCTCAGGACAAAAACCCCAGGGGCGTTGATCGGATCATCGCCATCGCCTCGGGCAAGGGGGGTGTTGGCAAGTCCACCGTGTCGTCGAATCTGGCCGTCGCCCTGGCCTCAAAAGGGCTCAAGGTCGGCCTGCTGGATGCGGATGTGTATGGCCCCAGCCAGCCCCGCATGCTGGGTGTTTCCGGTCGCCCGTCCAGCCCGGATGGAAGTACCATCCTGCCTTTGCGGAATCACGGCGTAACCCTGATGTCCCTGGGACTGATGGCGCCGGAAGACGAGGCCATTGTCTGGCGCGGGCCGATGCTGATGGGCGCCCTGCAGCAGATGATGAACCAGGTGGAGTGGGGGCGGCTCGATGTGCTGCTGGTGGATCTGCCGCCGGGCACCGGTGATGTCCAGATGACCCTGAGCCAGAAATTCTTCGTCGCCGGCGCGGTGGTGGTCTCGACGCCTCAGGACATCGCGCTCATGGACGCCCGCAAGGGTATTGATATGTTCAAGCGAATGGATGTGCCCCTGTTCGGACTGATCGAGAACATGGCCTCGTTTATCTGCGATGGCTGCGGTAAGGAGCACCATCCCTTCGGACACGGCGGCGCCAGGGCGGAGGCCGAGAAGCTTGGCGCGCCCTTCCTGGGTGAGATCCCGCTGGATCTGGATATTCGTATCGGTTCCGATGGCGGTGTCCCGATCGTGGTGTCAAAACCGGAGAGCCCGCAGGCTCAGGCCTTCCAGCGAATCGCCGATGAAATTGTTGCCTCTGACGTCTACGCCCGGGCCATCCAATGATCGAGTCACCCCAGTTCCCGCCGTTACTGACCGGAGAAGTAGTGCCCAGGCACACCGATCCGTTTGACAAGGCTGTCAGCCGGGCCATAGCGGGTGTCGATTCGGGCACGGTGTTCTACTCCGAGGCGAGCGACGCCTTACGCGCGGCCCTGGTGCTGGCCCCGGAAACGCCCCTGGAAGAGGCCATTCAGGCGGTCTATGTCGCCCAGATAGGCCTGGCGGAAAGTCTGGGTGCCCTGGCGCCGCCTGAAGTCCCTGTGCATTTTCAATGGCCCGACCGCATCAAGGTCAATGGCGCCATTTGCGGCAGCGTTCGTTTCGCAGCGGATGTTTCGGATCCCAAGGCCCATCCCAACTGGCTGGTTATCGGCATTGAGGTGCCTTTCATCCCGATCACTGACCAGCCGGGAGAAAATCCGGACGAAACCTGTCTGTACGAGGAAGGTTGCGTCGATATCTCGCCCATGGCCTTGCTGGAAAGCTGGTCCAAGCACACGCTGTTGTGGCTAACCTACTTTCTGGACAGTGGCTTTGAGCGGGTGCACAACGAATGGCGGCCCCGCTGTGACACGCTGGGCAAGGCTATCGAACGGCCCCGGCCCGGCATCTTTGTTGGCCTGGATGAAAAAGGCCGGATGCTGTTGCGTCAGGATGTGATGACCGAGACATTGAGTTTGATTGAATTTGCGGAGCACGTATGAAGCTGGCCCGGACCCTGCAACTGGATATATCGGACGAAAACGTATTTGAAAAGCCTGCGCCTAGCGGCGAATGGGCGATCTCCGGCGGCTTCGAGTTTTCCAACTGGACCGAAGCAGACCTGAAGGGAAAAGCCCGTCAGGCGTTCAGCAATGGCTGGTACAGTATCGAATCTGGCGGCCGTGCCAGTTTCGTGGGAGTGTGTAACATCACCGAACCGGAACTGGAGCAGGTGCGCAGAACCCTGGCGCAGACGTTTGTTGACCATTATGGCGCGCCGAATATCGACGCCGCCTATCCGGTGGCCTGTGAAGAGATCGATCAGATGCGCAACATGTGTGAAGACTTCGAGGATAACACCCTGCTGATGGTCAGCCGCACGCTGACCGAGCTGGGTGTCGAGGAAACCTACCGTTCCCGGGGGCCGCAGGATGCTTCACTGGAGGCCTTTGCGGTTCACGGTAGCGTTGACTGATTAAAGCCCGAAACTGCCGTAGGGAATAAACCGCACGGGGGTGCCCGGCTCTATCTGTTGGGCGCTCTCATCCAGTTCCACCAGCCCTTCGGACCAGGCCAGACCGGTCACCCGGCCGGAGCCTTCCGAGCCGAATACCTCAACCTGCCCATCCCGTACCCGTGCCCGCAGCATCTCGCTGCGCCCAGGCTTTTTGTTTTTCGAAAAGTTGGCCGGCATCACATAAGCCTGGGGCTCGAACCATTCCGCCCCCGCCAACAGTGCCATGGCCGGAGCTCCAAACCGCAGCGCGCAGACCCAGGCGGCCACCGGGTTGCCCGGCAGGCCCACCACCGGCGTGCCCTGGAACATGGCGAGCGCCAGAGGCCGGCCCGGTTTGATGGCAATGCGCCAGTTACTGATGTCGCCGTGGGCTTTCAGTGTTTTCGACACGTGATCTTCGTCGCCGGCAGACACACCGCCGCTGGTGAGGACCAGATCGCATTGGTCTGCGCCCCGCTCAAGCGCCGCTTTCACCTCTTCGGCCCGGTCAAGCACATGGCCGAGATCCACCAGCTCGTAGCCAAGTTGCGCGACCAGGGCACTGAGCATCGGGCGATTGGCGTCATAGATCTGCCAGTCAGTGACTTTGGCTCCCACGGGTTTCACCTCATCACCGGTTGAAAGCACCCCGACACGCAGCCGCTGATAAACGTCGACGGATTCCACACCCACGCTGGCAAGTACCGAAATCTGGGTCGGGCTCAGCCGCGTTCCGGCAGTGAGGATCCTGTCCTGGGCCTTGATGTCCTCACCGGCCTTTCGGGCATTGGCGCCCGCTTTTAACGTGCCGTTCAGATGCAGCTGACCATCCCTGACTTCGCAGTCTTCCTCCAGGACCACCGTATCCGTGCCAGCTGGTATAACCGCACCGGTCAGAATCCGGATGGCATGCCCCCCGGGCACCTGTCCCATGTATGGCTCACCGGCGGCACTGCGGCCATCCACCAGGGGCATGGTGCAGGGTACGTCCGTCAGCGGTCCGGCAAAGGCGTAGCCGTCGACCGCGGAATTGTTACTGGGCGGATGGGCGCGAGGCGCATAGACGTCGCTGGCCAGAATCCGGCCGTTTACCAGTGACAGGGGAACGCTGTGTTCCACATCCACCACGGGGTGGAGCCGTGAATGCAAACGCTCGAGGGCCTCTTCGACGGGCGTCCAGTTTACGCCGGGGGGCAGGGCAAAACAGTCGTTGCGAAGCGGATTCATGGGCCTTCGGTTCCTGATTGGGCGAGCGTGAGAATAAAGTCCGCGATGGCTGTTACATCATTGACGCCAAAAACGGGACCCGAGAAGTCGGCTGCATAGTCCGCCGCCACAGCAACAATGCTGGCGTCTTCCTGGTACAGGGGCGATCGGGAACCTTCCCGCCTGTGCACCTCGATCTTGGGATGCGAGTGGGTCTTGAAGCCTTCCACCACGACCCAGTCGCAGGGGCCGAGCCGGCCCAGCAACTCATCCAGTGTTGGCTCCTGGTCGCCCCTCAGTTCATGCATGATGGCGAATCGCTGACCGCCGGCCAGGATGACTTCCCGGGCACCGGCTTCACGATGTTTGTAACTGTCGGTCCCGGGCTGATCCACATCCACCATGTGGTGGGCGTGCTTGATCGAGTTGACGGTTAGCCCTCTGTTGGATAACTCTCTAATCAGTGCGCTGGCCAGAGTTGTTTTGCCTGAATTTTTCCAGCCCACAATACCTATAACATTCACTTCAGATGCTGCTCCGCCCAGGCCAGATCTTCTGGCGTATTAATGTTGAAGAAGTCGCCCTCATCAAAGACCACGAGCGTCTCGCCCTGGGCCTGTGTCCACTGGCGAATCTTGCGGACGCCATCGTTCAGGGCGGCTCTCAGATCATGCCGCAAGGCGACCTGCCAGCGGCCAAAGGTTGGCTGTGGCAGTCGGCCGCGCTCGGGGTCCGGCGTGGCCGCCAGCACCACCGGCGTATCGTATGCGGATAAGCGTTCGACCAGGTCCAGAGGGAACGAGGGGGTGTCGGCTGCAACACTGATCAGCCAGTCATGACCCTGTTCGGCGGCCCAGTCCATACCGGCGAGGACACCGGCCAAGGGCCCCGGAAACCCCTCGATGGAATCAGCCACCACGGGCAGTCCCAGGTCATCAAACCGGCTCAGATCGCCATTGGCATTCAACACCACAGCATCGACCTGCGGAGTGATCCTGTCGATGACCCGCTGGATCAGTGACTGATCGCCGAGCATCAGCCGGCCTTTGTCACCACCGCCCATCCGGTTTGCCTGGCCGCCGGCCAGGATGACGGCGCACTCAGTCATGCTCGGCCCCTTTTCGACGCATTTTCCTGTCTTCTTCCGGAACCTGCGACAGATCCTGGTCGAACACAAGGCGGTGCTGGCCACTGAGGCAAGTGAATTTCCTGCCCCGCATACGACCGATCAACGTCAGGCCGACTTGCCGCGCAATATCGACGCCCCAGGCGGTAAAGCCCGACCGGCTGATCAGTGTGGGTATTCCCATCAGTGATGTCTTGATCACCATTTCAGAGGTCAGGCGCCCGGTGGTGTAAAGAACTTTATCGGCCGCCGGGATGTTGTTCTGGTGCATCCAGCCGGCGATCTTGTCGACCGCATTGTGGCGCCCGACATCTTCCATATACGCCAGAATCTTCCGGTCCTGGCACAGGGCGGTACCGTGGATAGCGCCGGTTTCCATATACAGGCTGGGCGTGTGGTTGATCTGGTAGGAGAGATCGTAAAAGGTGCTGGTGTGCACCGGCGTATCCGGCAGCAACAACCCGTCGAGGCCTGCGATCATGTCGCCAAACACGGTGCCCACCGCGCAGCCAGACGTGCGGGTTTTCTTCTCCAGCTTGTCCTCGACATTGGTAACGCCCGCCGTGCGTACCACAGCGACCTCAAGTTCCTCGTCGAAATCAATGCCGGTGACCTGATCGCTGTCTTTCAGCATGCCCTGGTTAAGCAGAAAACCAAGGGCCAGATACTCCGGATGATCGCCAATGGTCATCGCGGTGACGATTTCCTGGCTGTTCAGGTAGATGGTCAGGGGGCGTTCTTCGATCACGCTGATCGACTTGCCCTGGCCGTTTTCATCAATGCCCTCGACTGAGCGGGACAGTCTGGGGTCTTTGGGATCGGGAAGTATGGGGTCAATCGTCATGGTGTTACAGCCGTTGCAAAGACGCCGCAGAATGGATTATCTACGGGGATTGCCAGAGATTAGCCTATTTGGCATTCGGGAAAAACAGCTGCTGTCCATCCACCCTGAACTCGGCAATCGCCTGTTGACCCTCTTCGGAGAGCAGCCAGTTATGCCATTTCGCTGCCATCGCCTGCTTGAGGTGCGGATGCTTCTCTTCCGAAAGCAGCAGGCTGCCGTACTGGTTGAACATGGCCTTGTCGCCGGAATACAGCAGTTTCAGGTTCTGAGGGTTCTTAAAGGCCACCCAGGTGGCCCTGTCGGACATCACGTAGGCGTCCATGGCGGCTGCCGTGTTCAGCGTTTGGCCCATGCCGCTGCCCAGCTCACGATACCAGTCGCCGTCCGGTTCGACGCCGGCGTTTTTCCAGAGACGCAACTCGGCGCGGTTGGTGCCGCTGTCATCACCCCGTGATGTGAACGGAGCTTCGGCTTCGGCGATCGCCCCGAAAGCTTCGGCGGCACTGCCTGCCTTACTGATATTGGCGGGGTCGTCCATGGGGCCTATCAATACGAAGTCGTTATACATAACATCGGCCCGTTCGGTGGCGTAGCCATTTTCGACAAAGCGCTTCTCGCCAGCGGTGTCGTGCACCAGAAGGCTATCGGCGTCCCCCCGCCGGGCGATTTCAAAGGCCTGACCGGTGCCCACGGCCACCACCCGAACGTTGATGCCGGTGTCTTCCTTGAACTGGGGCAGGATGAAGTCAAACAGCCCCGAGTTCTCGGTCGAGGTTGTCGAAGCAAGGGTGATGTAGTCCTCGGCGTGCGCGCTGAAAGCCAGGCCCAGAATGGTGACACCCTTGAGTAACAGATTGAGCGTCTTTTTCATCTTGTTCTCTCCATTCTTGAGATTTAAAGCGGAGTTATTCGACCAGCTCGCCGGTAATAAACGCCCGTGCCTCCCGAGATGCGGGGGTGTCAAAAAAGGCTTCGGCCGGGGTGTGCTCGCGGACTTTGCCGCCAGAGAGGAACAGCACATCTCCGGCAAGACGTCTGGCCTGATGAATATCGTGGGTGGTCATCACGATGCGGGTTCCGCGCTGATGAAACTCCCGCACCGCCGCCTCTACGGCTTTGATCGCCGCCGGGTCGAGTGCTGAGGTGGGTTCATCCAGAAACAGCACCTGGGGCGACAGCACCCAGGCGCGCGCCAGTGCCAGGCGCTGTTGCTGACCGCCGGAGAGTACCCGGGCAGGCGTCTTGGCATAGGCGCCCAGGCCAAAACGCTCGAGCCCATTGAATGCGAGCTTCGCACGTTGCCTGTACGGGACATTATTCACCGACAGAGCGTGAATGAGGTTGGCCACCGCCGAGCGGCGCAATAACACTGGTTGCTGGAATACCATCGCCTGGCGGGGTGTCCGGTTATCTGACCAGGTCACCCTGCCTTCGGTAGGGGAAAGTAAACCGTGGGCCAGCCGGAGCAGGAGGCTCTTGCCCGCACCGTTGGGGCCCATCACCAGTGTGGGGCCAATGCCGTCCAGGGTGAACGAGCAGGGGCCGAGCAGAACCTTCTCCTCGTGGCTGTAGGTGACGCCATCAAAAAACAGCGCCGGCGGCGAAAGAAGGGCAGACGAGGTGAGGAACGGCGAATTCAATGAGGTCATCCGGTTCGCCTCCTGCTGAATTCGCCCACCAGGTAGGCGCCGGCGTTAATCAGCATGACCAGGGTCAGCAGGACAATACCAAGCCCCAGAGCCAGGGGCAGGTTGCCCTTGCCGGTTTCCAGTACGATGGAGGTGGTCATTACCCGTGTGACACCCTCAATATTGCCGCCCACCATCATGACAGCACCCACTTCGGCACTGGCGCGGCCAAAGCCGGCAAGCAGAACCGTCAACAGAGCAAAACGGGCGTCCCACAACAGGGTGGGCATCATGCGTGCCCGTGACATGCCCAGTGAGACAAACTGCTCCCGGTATTCCCCCAGCATTTCTTCGACCTTCTGCCGGGAGAGTGCCGCCAGAATGGGTAGCACCAGCACCACCTGGGCGATGACCATGGCACTCGGCGTGAACAGCAGGCCCCATTCGCCCAGTGGACCGGCCCGGGAGAGCAGTAAATACACCACGAGCCCGGCAACCACCGGAGGCAGCCCCATCAGGGCATTAAGTACGACAATCACGCCGCCGCGCCCCCGGAAGCGCCAGAGTGCCACCGCAGCGCCGAGAGGAAACCCCAGCAGCGCTGCAATCAGTACCGCGAGAAGCGAAACCTGAAGCGAAAGCGCCACGATCTGATAGAGCGGGGCGTCAAAATTCAACAGTAGCGACAGCGCCACATAAAACGCATTATTTTCCACAGCTGCGTCTCCTTGATATTGAGCATCGTGGCGTTTATGGCTACGCTTTGCACAGCCTGCTGAAATTCATGCAGTGAAAAACAGTCATATGCTTCCCGCGACTGCAGGAGAGACCGATGCCCCTTCCCGCCTACCTCACCACGGCCGAGGCCGCCGAGTATCTGCGCCTGAAAGAGCGCAAGGTCTACGACCTGGTCAGCCAGGGGGTGATTCCCTGCGTTCGGGTCACGGGAAAACTGTTGTTCCCGCGCCAGCGTATCGATCTGTGGCTGATGAACCATCTGGAGGGTGATGATGCCGTCAGCGCGCCGATACCGCCGGTTCTGGCGGGCAGCCAGGATCCGTTGCTGGAGTGGGCGGTGAAGGAAAGCAATGCCGAGCTGGCGTTGCTGTGCCAGGGCAGTGGTGATGGCGTGCAAAGGCTGGTTGATGGGCGTGCGATGCTCGCCGGCATGCATATCTGGCATGCGGACACTCAGAGATACAATGACCCTGCGACACTGGGATTGAATGGTATGCGTGATCTGGTGCTGATCCGGTGGGCAAAACGCCAGCAGGGGCTTTTGTTGGCCGCCGATAATCCTCATCGGCTTGAACGACTTGAGGATATCGCCCGCCCTGGCATACGGGTCGCACATCGCCAGCCCGATGCCGGCGTCAGCCATTTGTTGCAGAGCCTGCTGGCACGCCACCGTATTGATGCCAGGCAGCTCACCTGGGCTGCCCACCCGTCACTCAGCGAAGACGATCTTGCGTTGGCCATTCGCCAGGGGGAAGCGGATGTGGGGGTGGGCATCGAGGCTGCTGCGCGGCGCCAGGGGCTGGCTTTTATCCCGTTGCAGCAGGAACACTTTGACCTGGCCATGCGCCGGCGTCATTACTTCGAACCGGCCATCCAGCGGCTGCTGGCGTTTTCCGGCAGCGAGCGATTTGTCCAGCGTGCCCAGGCGCTCGGCGGTTATGACATCAGTGATCTGGGCAAAGTCATCTATAATGCTTGAACAGCGCCAATAACAACAAACAGGCGGATTAGTCATGCCTTCAGTACGGAAGAACCTGGTGGGGGATGCCAGTGGAGCCTTGGGTGATCTTGGCACCCTGATTCCGTTGGGCCTGGGGGCTATCGGCCTGGCCGGCCTGGCCCCGATGCCGGTACTGGTGGGGTTTGCCATCTTCTACATCGCAACGGGGCTGTATTACCGCCTGCCAGTCCCAGTCCAGCCCATGAAAGCGGTCGCTGCGTTGTTGCTGACTACCCAGGTGAGTTCCCAGAGTCTGGTCGCCAGCGGTGTGCTCATCGGGGCGATACTTCTCGTTCTGGGTCTGACCGGGTGGATTAACGGGGCGGCCCGGCTGATACCCCGGTCGGTGTTAAGTGGTCTTCAGTTGGGGCTGGGGATGATGCTGGCCTATATGAGCTTCGGGCTGATGGCTACCTCATTGCCCCTGGGCATTGTCACGTTGGCGATAGTGGGAATTACCCTGAAGCTGTGTCCGAACTGGCCAGTGGCGCTGATCGGGCTGGTCGGCGCTGTCACACTGGGTGCGTTGCTGGGCGCACCGGGCCTCATGCTTCCTCTGGCCGATCCGGTTGCATTTGCATTGCCCGAGTTGCCGGGCATGGACGATTGGCAGCAAGCGGTGCCCACGCTGGTTTTACCCCAGCTGGCGCTGACATTAACCAATGCCATCGTGCTGACTACCCTGGTAGTTGGTGATTACTTCGGCGAGCAATCCCATCGCGTCACGCCCGCCCGGCTGTCGGTATCCACCGGCCTGGCCAATCTTTTTCTGGTCCCCCTGGGCGCCTTGCCCATGTGTCATGGAGCGGGTGGTGTGGCCGCGCACCACCGCTTCGGTGCGCGCACTGGCCTGGCTCCGGTGTTGCTCGGAACCGGTTTGCTCATGGTTGCGATAATACCGGGCGGGCTTTCAATCATTGCGGCCATTCCGATGGCGGGTCTAGGAGCCCTGTTGTTCGTAGCGGCCGCCGAGCTTGGGTTGTCCCGGCGGCTTTGGACGGCCAAACCATCGTGCTGGCCTGTCATCGCGATAACCGCACTGGTGACCGTCTGGGTAGATCCGTTCTTCGGGCTGCTGGCTGGCGTGGCGTCGGAAACGTTCCGGGCGGCCTGGGTGCGGGGGCAGGGCTTGCCTAGGGAGAACTCACGCCGGTAATGCCAATGTCCTTGTCTTTCGGATCAATCAGAGCCCCCGGATTGAGGATACCGTGGGGGTCCAGAAACAGTTTGCCTGCAGCCAGAGTCTGGCGAAACAGCGGCGATGTCTGCTGTTCATAGCCAAAACGATGATCCCGGCCGACCGCGTGATGATGGGTAACGGTGGCGCCCTGCTCAGCCAGCACTTCCATCGAGATTCGCTTGAGCTGTTTCCACTTTTCCAGAGCGCTCCTCAGGTTGCCCGTGGTATCTCCTACGCAGTAAAACGTGAAGTAAGGCGCCGGCCCGTCCGGATAGACGTGGGTAAAACGGCAGGAAAATGAAAACGGCCGTTGCGTGAACTCGCGAAGTGCGGACT